>JADMIO012704407.1_pt1 | contig 71396 bp, 74 predicted proteins | sample 8958161 | NCBI WGS metagenome assembly JADMIO01 (sample SAMN16585339, study PRJNA669376) | soil metagenome | isolation source: Crop rotation soil | place: USA: Cullars Rotation, Alabama | collected 2011 | reverse complement strand
CGCGACAACTTGTCCACGTGGAATTCTAAGCTTAGGATCCCAATGTGCTGGAAAGTTCGACATCCGCCAGCGGGTGGTGAATGCCGCCGGCAAGCCCGTCGTCATCCGGCCGGTCGCGCTTGTCAGCCGGGCGGCGAAATCTCCCGACCCCGACGGCTGGACGATGCACGTCGGTCCGATGGGTTTCCTCGACGGCAAGGCCAATTACGATATCGACTGGAAGACTCTCGACGAAGCCGGCGCCGACGGCGTGCAGGTCAACAGCTCAGGCGGCTGGCTCGGCTTTACCGACAAATATTGGCTGACTGCGCTGGCTCCCGCCGGAAATGTCCCCCTTGTGGCGAGTTTCCGCCGTTCCGCTGGAGCTGGCTATCAGGCGGACTACGCCCTCAATCCGGTGATCCTGTCGCCCGGTCAGCAGCTTTCCAACGAAACCCGCTTGTTCGCCGGCGCCAAGGAAAAGGCACTGCTCGACCGCTACGAAACGGCCGGCATCCCCAAGCTGTCCAAGTCGATCGACTGGGGCTGGTTCGAATGGTTCATGCGGCCGATCTTCGACCTGCTCAATTGGCTGTTCAAGCATATCGGCAATTTCGGTGTGGCGATCATCTGCCTGACCCTGATCGTCCGGCTGCTGATGTTCCCGATCGCGCAGAAGCAATTCGCGTCGATGGCGGCGATGCGCAAGGTCCAGCCGAAAATGAAGGCGATCCAGGAGCGTTACAAGGACGACAAGGCCAAGCAGCAGCAGGAAATCCTCAAGCTCTACCAGACGGAGAAGATCAACCCGGCCGCCGGCTGCCTGCCGATCCTCATCCAGATCCCGGTCTTCTATGCGCTCTACAAGGTGCTGATGGTGTCGGTCGAAATGCGCCATCAGCCATTCGCTTTGTGGATCAAGGATCTGTCCGCGCCCGATCCGCTGACGCCGGTCAACCTGTTCGGCTTGCTCGACTTCACCCCGCCCCACTTCCTCGCACTCGGCGTGCTTCCGATCCTGCTCGGAGTGACCATGTGGCTTCAGTTCAAATTGAACCCGCAGCAGATGGACCCGACCCAGCAGCAGATCTTCTCGATCATGCCGTGGGTGATGATGTTCGTGATGGCCCCGTTCGCGAGCGGGCTGCAACTCTACTGGGTGACCAGCAACGTGCTGACGATCCTGCAACAATGGTGGCTGTACAAGCGCTTCGGGTTGCACCTGTCCGACACTCACCCGGTCACGACGTGACGGACAGTGCTGTCGAGCCGGCGGAGCGCGCGCGCAAGCTGTTTGCGGGACCGATCGAGTTCCTGAAGTCGGCGCCGGGCCTGGAGTTTCTGCCCGATCCGACGGTCCCCGAGATTGCTTTTGCGGGCCGCTCCAACGTCGGCAAGAGCTCGCTCCTCAATGCGCTGACCAATCGCAACAAACTGGCGCGCACATCCAACACTCCGGGGCGAACGCAGGAGCTCAATTTCTTCGATGTTGGGAAGCCCTTGCAACTTCGACTGGTGGATATGCCCGGCTACGGCTTCGCCGAGGCGCCCAAGGACATGGTCAAGCGCTGGCGCTTCCTAATCAATGACTATCTGCGCGGCCGGCAGGCACTCAAGCGCGCGCTGGTGCTGGTCGATTCGCGGCATGGGCTGAAACCGGTCGACGAGGACGTGATGAAGATGCTCGACGACGCCGCGGTCAGTTACCACCTGGTTCTCACCAAGGGCGACAAGGTCAAGCCAACCGCGCTCGACGCCCTCCTGCGACGGACGACCGAGCAAGCGGCGAAGCATCCCGCCGCGCATCCACACATCTTCACGACGTCGAGCGAAACCGGTAGCGGGATCGCGGAGTTGCGTACCGCAATCCTCGAAGCGGCGGGATAGGAACCACATGCTCAAGCTGATCATCGGCAATCGCGCTTATTCGAGCTGGTCGATGCGCGGCTGGCTCGCGGTCAAGCAATCGGGCGAGGAGTTCGAGGAATTCGTCGTTCCGCTGTTCGACGACGAATGGGAAAAGCGCCGCGAAGGCGACGAATTCGCGCCGTCGCTGGGCAAGGTGCCGATCCTGTGGGACGGAGAATGCGTCGTCTGGGACAGCCTGGCGATCGTCGAATTCCTCGCCGACCGCGCCGGCCGCGACCTTTTCTGGCCTGCGGACGACGCCGCTCGCGGAATGGCCAGATCGATGGCCGCGGAAATGCATTCGGGCTTCGCCAACCTTCGCCGCGAATTGCCGATGAACGTGCGCAAGAGCTTCCCCTCGAGGCCCCTGTCCGATGAGGTCAAAGACGACATCAACCGAATCCTGCAGCTGTGGGCGCAGGCGCGGGCCCGCTTCGGCGGGACTGGCGACTTCCTGTTCGGCCAATGGTGCGCGGCCGACATCATGTATGCCCCGGTGGTCACGCGGTTCATTACTTATGGGGTGCCTGTGCCGCCGTTCGCGGACCTGTACATGAAAGCGGTTCTGTCTCACCCGGCCGTGAGCGACTGGATCGACCAGGCCCAGGATGAGCCGTGGGTCATCGAACAATATGAGGACGCCGCCTAGTAGGGCGTCCCATCCCTGTGGACGTACCGGTCGTCGGCGGTCCACCTCATGTCGATGTCGGAATAGCCTCCGCCGATGTTCTCGCCGCCACCTACCACCACGAATGAGCAATCCTGATCGCTCTCGTTGATCAGATGATGGCCATTGGTCACGCCCTTGGGCCAGGCCGCGCAGTCACCCGGGCGCAATGTCGTCCGCCCCTCGTCCTCGACCAGAACCGCCTCGCCCGACAGCATCACGAGGAACTCGTCCTCGCCATCATGCCAGTGACGCTGGCTCGACCAGGCACCGGGCTTCAACACGACATGGCTCGCGCCGAAGTCGGTGAGCCCAGACGGTGGCCCCAAACGGCGGTACCAGCGAGCGGAGACCGCCGCGTCGAAGGGTGGAGGATAGCCGGTCCGGTTGGTCTGCTCGATTCGGTCAAGGTCGATCTTCGGCATGCGGCATTCCTTCATTGGCGTCTCGCCAATAGCAGAGGTCGCGCCGCGACTAGAAATTGCCTTTGACGTTGAGTTCGAAGATCGGGCCAATCAGCTGGTCGTTGCGCTGGATGAAGTCGATCGGGCTTGTGTCGCGCCAATCTTCGTAGATGTGGCGTGTCCAATAATGTCTGCCATTCAATATGTTGCCGGCGGTTGCGCGAACCGTCAAACCCATCACGTCTTTATGCTCGACGAAGACTCCGACGAACCACGGCCCTTCCCAGCTCCGTGAGATTTCGGTCAGACGAAAATTTCGGTCGAAATGATTATAATCAGCGTAGCCCCCCCAAGCGAATGGCGTGCCGGAAATATCGTGACGAAGTCCAAGGTTGATCCAATAATCCCGTGTACCGCTGATCGGCCGCTTTTCCCCGGTCAGCGGATCTTTCACGCTCGTATGCTCAAAGCCCGCAGTGACATCCAGTTTCGCACCCTTCCAGCCGATGGGATCGAACTGGAAAGTGTTGACGGTCTCCGCGCCAAAGCGGGTAGCCCGCGGTAAGTTACCGACACCTTCGGTATGATTTTGGAGCGGGATGATATCGATGATGTCGTCAACGCGATGATAAAATGTCCGAAGCCGCGTCTTGCCCCAAGCTCCAAGCTCTCGGCCGACCCCGGCTTCAAATTCCCAGCTCTGCGGGGGAACCAGGTCTGGGTTGCCGGCATTCTGACGATCCGAATCAAGCTTGGGCTGGGCGAGAAAGTCGTAAAAGCTGATCTGCCCGACGCGCCGCCGCACCTTGAAGCTTGCGTCCCAACCAGGTGACGGCCGCCAACCGAATGTGAGACTGCCCTTCGGACGGAAGAATTTTCGCGGCGGGTCATCGTCGTCAACGCGGTCGAGATGGGAAATCTCGCCGCCGCCGTCGATTTGCAGGTCCAGGTTCGAAGTCAGCGGCCGACTGAACGTGGCGATCGCCTCATAACGCACTTCGGTTACCTTTCCGGTGCCTTCCGGAAATTCGACCTCTTCGAATTCGCCTTCCGGAGATAGCTCGAAGAGCGCTCCATTCTGCTCAAGGGAGTTGAACGCCCGCTCCAATGAGACTTGCCAATCGTTCTTTCCGCCCTTCCAGCCATATTCGCCGCGCAGGATCGTCTCGGCGATGCGTGAATCCCGGCTGAAGCGAACACCCTCGTCCGGCGCTCCGCTGCCGAAGCTCAGGATCTGAGTGGTGACGATCGGTTCCTTGTCCCAATGCCTGACGCCGATCAGCTTGAGGCGGCCTGGGCCGGCGGCGAACTCGTAATCGGCGTTGATGTCATAATACCAACCGTCGAGCTTCTGCTCGTTGGTGCGGCTGCGCGTCTCGCCGGAGACGAATTCGCGGCGATCGCGGATGTGCACGGGATTCCAATAAGGAGTGTAAGCGAGAGTCAGATTGCCGACCGAAGAGCCGGGCCCGTCAAGGCCGAGCTTCGTCTGGAACGTCACAAGGTCGGATTCGGAATGAAAGACTTCGTGCCGACGCTCGATAATGTTCCCGCTGGGGTCATAGATCCGGATCGGTCCACCGAATGCGCCCCGGCCGGCATTGTCCTTGATAGAGAGCGTATAATCGACCGGACCGGTTTTTCCGTTGTAGCTGATCGATCCACCGAACAGGTTCGGCTTGGAATAGTGCGCTCGAAAATCCGGGTTCCACTCGAACTGGCCCGACGAAGTCTTGGTCGCCTTGAGCACGACGTTGGCGACCTGCCCGACCAGTCCGGCAATCCCGAATGTCGCGGCCTCGGCGATCTCGATCCGCTCGACATTGGCAATTGCGGTGCGTTGCAGCTCATCGATCGCCCCGCCCGACTTGTTGGCGATACGCTGGCCATTGATCAGCACATTTTCGGATGCTTGGCCGAGACCGCGCTCGACATCGGCGGAGCGGATTGTGAAACCCGGCACCTGGACCAGCATGTCGTAGCCGGTTTTCGGAGCGAACCGCGCGAAGTCGGCGGGCGTATATACTCGCTTCGACCCCGCCGTAGCCGCCTGGGGAGGAGGCGCCACAGCGGGGTCGACCGGGGCTGGCGCGGTTTGCGCCGCCGCCGCGAACGGAGCCACGAAAACAACCGTGGCAAGGAGCGCCTGACGAGACCCGCGTGATAAGCGCATTGTACAAACCCCTTGAAAGCTGTGGATGCGGGCGACCGCACGCGATTTTCGACCAATGAGAGTGCGCACTCGGGCGCCTTTTCGTTCAACGGTTGAGTGACACTGTGTTAATACAATAATACACAAATCAAATTGTGAAGCTAGTTGAAACAGCCCCGGATCATCGGCTGCGGTCGAAGCCGATTGCTCTGAGCTGGACCAGTTGCTGGGCGGACAGGCCGGCCATCCCGCGGCGGCGCAGCTCGTCGACGAACGCCGGCGTGACATCGAGCGCTTTCATCTCGACCAGATCGTCGACCGGAAGATTGGGATAACCGATGCGCGCGAAGCCGCTGACATAGTCGGGCGTAATGTTGAGCGCTTTCAGCTGAACCAGCTTGTCGGGGTCGAGGCCGCGGTAGCCGATCCGCTCGAAGCCGCTGACGAATTCGGGAGTGATATCGAGCGCTTTGAACTGAACCAGAACGTCGGCGTCGAGGTTGCGATAGCCGGCGCGGGCAAAGCGATCGATGAACTCCGGCGAGATGTCGAGCGCGCCGAACTCGACCAGATCGTCTATCGAGGATGGGCGGTAGCCGCGTTGGCTAAGATCGCGGATATAGCCGCTGGTCACTCCGACCGCGGCGAGGGCGGTCAGCTCGTCGAGCGACGGGCGTTTGTAGCGAGCCGCGTTGAGCGCCTCGATCAGGTCGCGGCCGACGCCGACCATCGCCATCTGCGCATTTTCCTCCGCGCTGGGCCGCGGGTAGCCGTTGGCGGCAAGGAGGCTGGCAAAGGCCGGAGAGGCGCTGAAGCTGCAGTCGCCGATCGCTCGGCTGCTACCGCCGTGGCCCGCGCAATCGAGCCGGCCGGGTTCGCGCGTCACCGCGAACCGGAGCGGATGACTACCCGGCGCATGCAGGGTGGCAAGGTCGAGGCCGGCCAGCTCGCTGGTCTTGAACGAGGTGGACCAATTGTTGCGGTTGGGCTCAACCGCTTTTCTGAAGCTGATCCGCACCTGGTCGCTGGCGCTCGACGGTTCGAGGTTGAAGTGAAACGGACCGCCGCCCTGCGCGAAGCCGACGGACGAGACCGTCAGGACCGTGAAAAAGAGCGCGGCAAGCATGGCCAGTGGACGGTTCATGATCATTCCCCTTGAATTGCAGGCAAAGTTCGCCTGTTCGCCCAATCCCGGGCGCAAAATTCTCGTTCAGATGCAGTGGGTCAGCTAGTCAGTGCGGAAGCGTCTATGAGGAGTCGTCATCGGCATCCTCCTCGTCGTCGGGCTCGTCGTCCTGGTTGCCGCGCCCGCCTTCGACCGCTTTGAACTGGACCAGCTGGTCGGGGGTCAATCGCCCGTAACCGGCGCGGTTGAGCCGCCGGACATCCTCCGGGGTCACTCCGACGGCCTTCATCTCGACCAATTCTTCCATCGTCAGCTTGGGATAGCCGGCTGCCGCCATGCCCTTGATATAGCTGCCTCGGATATTGAGTGCCCGAGCCTCCATGATGTCGTCGGCATCGAGGTTGCGGTAGCCCGAAGCGCCGAGCTCCCGGATATAGTCCGGGCTCACGCCCACCGCCGCCAGGCCAACCAGATCGTCGCTGTCGATGTCGCCGAGATTAGGGGCAGCGGCGCGAAGCGCTCGAAGATATTCCGGGTTCGCGCCGACGGCTTTCATCTCGATCGCCAGCTCGATTGGGCTTTTCGGTCCCACTCGGCCACGCGGGCCAACGGTGCCGGGTCTCGGGCCGCGGCCATTCCAGGCAAGCGATTGCGCGAAGTCGTTTTGGAATGCCTGCTTCTCAGCCTCGCTCCACGCGCCCGGCTGGATCGAGGTAACCGCCCCGGCAACTGCTCCGCTCACCACTCCAGCGACTGCCGGCGAGACGCCCGGCGATCCGGGATAATAGTTTGAAGCAGCCTCAACCTTGTCGGTCTTGGGCTCGGGCGTCAGGGTCACAGCGGCGAGAGGCGCGGCCAATGCCGCTGCACCGACGAACACCCCGGCCGCAAAGGACCGCGCCGCAGGTCCGCGGGCAAGGTTTGAATCGAGCACTCGTGCCACCCGCCGGGCGAGCGAACCTTTCGACGGAGCAACGCCATGCGCCCCGATGAACAGGCCGCGGCATTCGTGCCGGGCAACACCGACGAGCAGCTGGGCGTAATCGGTGTCAGCAATATCCGCCCCCAGCACCGCGTCGTCGGCCGCTTCCTCGCGCAACTGGTGCGCTTCCCGGGCGAGCAGCCAAACCAGGGGATTGAACCAGAACATCGCCGTCACAATCCGGGCGAGCAGCAGCTTGATCCAATCGAGGCGGGCAACGTGCGCCAGTTCGTGGGCGATGATCGCCTCGGCTTCGTCGGCGGCCTCAACCGCTCGGGTGTTGAGCAGGATCACCGGGCGCATCAGCCCCCAGCTGATCGGTGACGATAGCTCGTCGCTGATCAGCAAGGCGGTGCCGTGCTTGAACCCCATCCGGCGCTGGGCTCGGGCGAGCGCTCCGAGCCAGCGGGCGTCGACCAGCACATCGGCGCGGGCGCGCAGCGCGACCAGCCGCCCGACCGCAAGCAGGGTCATCAGCAGCAGGACAAGCGCAGGAGTCCAGTAAGCGAGACGCGTCCAGTTGATGTTCGCCAAAAGGCCAGGTTCGGAAACGGGCGTGATCGCTGGCGCCTCGAAATCCTTCGCTGCTTTCGAAAAGGCCTTCGGCTCGGCCGCGACCGGCTCCGACACCGCTTCCGTCGCCGCTGGAGCCGCGATCGACGTTAGCGCCGCCGGCGGCTGCACGTGCAGCGCGGGAAGAAGCAAAGGTGCCGCGGGCAGAAGCAGCAAAGCAACCAAAGCGATATGCGCGATCCACGAGCGTTCCGAGGCCGAGCGCTTTTTCAGGATGGCGAGCAGGATCAACCCCGTGCCCGCGACAAGCAGCGATTTGAGCGCGAGCGCGAGGAAGGCTTCCATCAGAGCTGTCCCTTGGCTGCGCGAGCACGCGCAATCATTTGCTCGAGCTGGTCGAGCTCACCCGAATCGAGCCGGTCCGACATGCCCAGAAGGGCGGTCGCCGCCCCGGCCGGCGAACCGTTAAAGAATACTCGGACGACTTCGCTCAGAGCCGACTTGCGCGCGACATTCTCGGCCACCGCCGGGCTGTAAACGAATCCACGGTCCGAATCCTTGCGCTGGACATACCCCTTACGCTCGAGCCGCTGGAGCATCGCCCGCACTGCGGAGCCGCTCAGAGGATCGGGAAGCGCATCGCAAATTTCCGAAACGGCCATCTCCCCATGCTCGTACATGAGGTCGACGATCTGGCGTTCGCGTGGTGGCAACTTACTGAGCATGAATGTCCTTTCCCGCTACATTTGTAGAATTGCTACATTTGTAGCGCGGATGCAAGCCCCTTTTTCGACCAATCGACAAATGGCGGAATCCCAGGCGAGCTTGCCCGCTGCTCAAGCCTTGCTACTGCTCGATCATGACCGCTCCAGTCGACCCCGTCGAGCTCGCCCGCTCGCTGATCGCCTGTCCCAGTGTCACGCCTGCGCGCGGCGAGGTTTTCGACGTGCTCGAGCGCGCACTCGCTCCGCTCGGCTTCGAGATTCACCGATTCGTGCTCGGCGAGCCTCCGGACGGACCAACCGAGAATCTTGTCGCTATTCGCGGCAAGGCTTCGCCGCATTTCGGTTTTGCCGGGCATCTCGATGTCGTTCCGCCGGGCGATGGCTGGAGCGTCGATCCCTTCGAGGGTCGGATCGTCGATGGCCGACTGGTCGGCCGCGGCGCCAACGACATGAAAAGCGCCATCGCTGCGTTTGTCGCGGCGCTGTCGCGCTGCGAGCAGCGCAAAGGAACCTGCTCGCTCCTCATCACGGGTGACGAAGAAGGCTATTCGACCTTTGGAACGCCGCGAATCATCGATTGGCTCGAAGAACGGCAAATCCGCCCGGACATGATCCTGATCGGCGAGCCGACGTCGAATGCGGTTCTCGGCGACACCGTCAAGATCGGCCGGCGAGGGTCGGTCAACATGTGGATCGAGGTTCCGGGGACGCAGGGCCACGTCGCCTACCCGCATCGCGCCGATAACCCGATCTCGAAGCTCGCTCGGATTGTTGCCGCTCTCGACGCCATCCATTTCGACGACGGCAATGATTCGTTTCCGCCGTCCAACCTCGAGTTCACGGCCGTCTCGACCCCGACCAATGCCAGCAACGTCATTCCGGCTTCGGCGAGCGCCCAGCTCAATATCCGCTTCAACAATTTGCAGCGCGGCGCCGATCTTGTCAGCCGTGTCGAGCAAATCGCGCAGCGCGAGGCACCCGAGGCGCGGGTTAAGGCGCGGATCTCCGGCGAGGCGTTCCTCACGCCTCCGGGGGAATTGTTTGACCTTGTCGTGGATTCGATCCGCGAGGAGACGGGCCTGGAAACGGAATTGTCGACTAGCGGCGGGACGTCCGACGGGCGCTTTCTGATCGCTTTGTGCCCGGTGGTCGATTTTGGACTACCCAATGCGACGATGCACAAGCTCGATGAAAGCGCCAGCGTCGACGACATTCAGGCGCTGTCGCGGATTTACGAACGGATTGTGCGCAACATGCTCGGTTAGGCGACGGATGGACGAGCGCTGCGATCCGCATTGCCGACCCAGTCGAGGAACTCGTCCTCGAACATCGGCTGGGCGAAAATGAAGCCTTGGATGATTTCGCAACCCATCGCTCGAAGGATGTCCGCCTGCGCGACCGTTTCCACTGCTTCTGCGACGATCTCGCAACCGACTCCGCGGATCAATTGGATGACCGCTTGGACGACGACCCTCGCCTGCTCGGAATGCTCGATGTCCTCGATCAGCGACGGGTCGAGCTTGACCCGGTCAAGCGGCATCGTCCGGAGCCGGGCGATGTTTGAATAACCGGTTCCGAAGTCATCGATGGCGATGGTCGCGCCGTCGGCCTGCAATGCGGCAATCTCGGCAAGAGTCGCTTCGCTGACTTCCATCGCGGCGCTCTCGGTGAATTCGAGCTCGACCAGCGAAAGCGGGACCCCCTGATCGGCGAAGGCCTGGCGTAAGCGAGCGAAGAAGTCGACTCGCTCGGTTTGCCTCGGGCTGACGTTGAAGGCGAGACGACGAGCAATCCCTTCGCGCTGCCATGCCGCGAGGGTCGAGGCGACCTCGGCGATCACCCAGTCGCCGATATCGCTGATCACCCCGGTCCTTTCGGCGATTGGGATGAAGCTGTCCGGCTGGCGCAATCCGTCCCGCGGGTGATTCCACCGGAGCAAAGCCTCGGCCCCGGCAATCTCGCCGGTCATCAAGCTGATCTGGGGCTGGAAGGCGAGGATGAACTCGCCCCGCTGGACCGACTCGGTCAGTGCCCGCTCGGTCTCGATCCGTTCCTGGTGCTCGGCCGCCAAGGCTTCATCGAACAGACAATGCTGGCCGCCGCCGTTCGACTTGGCGCGATACATCGCGATGTCGGCCGCGCGCATCAGCGCTTCGATGCTGGTCCCGTGCTCCGGGCACATCGAGATGCCGACCGATGCGCCGATGTCGACGCTATGGCCACCAAGCTCGAACGGTTCGGAGATCGCAAGCGCGACCCGGCGCGCGATCCGCTCGATGTCCGCCACCGAGCGGATTTGCGGGAAGAACAATGTGAATTCGTCGCCGGCGAGTCGTGCCAGCAGCGGACGTCGCTCGAGGCTCTCACCAAGCTCGGCGGTGATCACTACCCGAAGCCGGTTCGCCACCATGATCAGCAACTGATCGCCGCGGGCGTGACCGAGGCTGTCATTGACGAGCTTGAATCGATCGAGGTCGACGAACAGCATCGCCGACTGCGCGCCACTCGGCATTTCGCCGAGAAGCTTGTCCGCCTCCGACCGGAAATGGAGCCGGTTCGGAAGCGACGTCACCGGGTCATACATTCCCAGCGCCTGGGCATTTTCGATCGAGGCCCGAACCTCGGAAAACAGCGTGTCGACCGCGGCGGCGAGTTTCGGCATGCACCGGGCCAGGGCCGGCGGCGCCGGGCTGGTCAGGTCCCCATCTTCGACGGCAAGCAACCGGTCGCCAAGGGCAAGAAGCGCTCGGGCGCTTTCGCTATTGGGTCGTTCTGACGCGATGTAGCTGATCATCAAGCAGAAAAGGCCCGCCACCAGCGACGCGACGATCTGCTCGTCCCATTCCTTGATGTAGAGGAATGCACCGAGCGAAAAAATGAATGAGGCAACGCCAGCCGCGCCGGAGAGGATCGCGTTGCTGACTTTCTGGGCCGTGCCTTCGTGCATCTGCGATGTGCGTCCCGCGGGGACGGTGTTGTCCGTCATCACCCGCGATTAAACGGGACCGGTTAAGAAAGAGTGGAGCTCAAAATCAGCCTCGGCGGAGGATGATGTACAGGCTTCCGCCGCCTCCATGGCGCCGGTGGGCTCCGCGGACCGCGGCGATCCTCGGCGCATGGCGAGAAGCGGCGAGCCAATCATGGACCGCGGCTCGGATGCGTCCGCGCTGGACTGGGGGCTCTCCAGGCCGCGCATGCCCGGTGATCAACAACAGCACCCTGTCTCCGGCCATGATCGCTCGCTCCAGAGCGGAATCGATCGCGCCCCAGGCAGCATCGAGATTGAAACCGTGAAGGTCGAGCACACGATCGGGCTCGACGCGCCCTGTGCCCAATCGACGGTCCCAAGTACCGTCGAGCGTTCCGGCTTGCGAACGGGGGGATTGCGCCGGCGCCTTGCGAACAACCGCGGGTTTCGGCCGGGCGGCCACAGCCGGGGGTCCTGGCGACGGATCATGTCGAGCAGTGGGCGGCAGTTCGCGCGAGAGCGGCCGGATGGTGGCGGTCACCCGCTCCCACAGTTCCTTTTCCTCAGGGGCGAGCGAGCGCACGCGCCACGCTTCCCTTGGGCAGAAGGATCAGCGCCTGCCCCTTGGCCGACATTCCGCCGGCGATTCTGGTTGCGTCCGGTCCCGCGCCCCAGAACGTGTCGAAGCGGTTGGGCCCCTTGATCGCTCCGCCCGTGTCCTGGGCGACCCACATCCCGCTCGCTTCGGAGCGATCGAGCGTCAGGAGCACCGGCGCTCCGTAGGGGACGAATAGGGGGTCTACCGCCACCGTGGCTTGCGCCGTCACCGGCACGTTGATCGAGCCGAGCGGACCGGGCCCGGTCAGCTCTCGGAAAAACACGTAGGACAAATTCTCGCGCATCAGCGCGCGGCCCTGGTCCGGATTGGCGCGCATCCAGGCGATGATGTCCTGCATCCGGGCGCCGCCCTCGGGCAGAAGCCCACGGTCGCGAAGCAGACGTCCGATGGCGACATATTCGCGGCCATTCTGGTTGTCGTAGCCGAGCCGGACCACCCCGCCGTCCGGTAGCTTCAGCCGCCCGGACCCCTGGATTTGCAGGAAGAACAACTCGATCGGGTCGGCCGCCCAAGCCAGCTCGAGGCCCTTGGCGGCAAGCGCGCCGTCCTCGATTTCGGCGCGCGTGAAGTAAAGGACACACCGCCCACTCTCGTCCATTCGGCCGCGCCCGGTCTGCCCGTCCGCGCGAGTGCATCGGATCAGGTCCGGCGGAGTGCGATAGATCGGCACCTCATAGCCCTCGGCGCGCATTCGAGATCCCCCCAGTTCCGGTTCGTAATATCCGGTCGCGAAGGCGTTTCCGTCCGCAACGCGGACCCAGTCGAAGCGATGGAAGAAAAAGCTGGCGGCATAAGCATCCGACATGCTGGCTGCTTCGGTGCAGACTGCGTTCCAATCCCCGATCTGCGTGAGGCCGGAGCGATCCTGTCGGCGCATGATGACCGGGCAGCTCGCCCGGAACGCTGCGAGCGCGCGGCTGGCCTGTTCGGGCGGCAAAACCTTGGCCGGTGCCAATGTCACTCCGGCCGCGGCGGCGTTCGCATAGGTCGGAGCCGGCGCGGGGGTCGGAACGGGCGCTGGAGTCGGCGGGGTTGGAGTTGGCGGCGGGATTACCGGGGCAGGCGGTTCAACGGGCGGCAGCGGCCGAGTCGAGCAGGCGGAAACAAGCGCTAGGGAAGTGAGGGCGATCGCCCGCGGCCAAAGCTTCACTCTTCCTCGTCGGTCTCGATAAGGAGCCAGTTCGGGTCGCGCGAGCTGATGTCGCGGCGGAAGGTCCACAAATCGCGAGTCTGGACTGCATCGCTCAGCGATCCAGCGACGACTTCGCCGTCCTTGTTGCGGGTGACCGCCGCAATGTCGGCTTCGAACCGAACGGTGACGGTGGCGAGGCTGCGCTCGAGCGATGCCTCCGAAATCAACGCTTGTTCGATCGTGACCAGGCGATTGTCGAGCACCAGGCCCTCCTTCTCGCGGTCGGCAACGCCGGCGGAGAACGTCTCGAACACGAGATCGTCGACATGGCTTCGCACTTCGCCGAGGTCGCCCTTCCAATAGCTTTCGAGGATCATTCGGTAGGCGGACTTGGCGCCTTCTAGGAAATGGGCGACGTCGAATGTGGGGTCGGCTGCCAGGATCGCGCGAACGCCCGGGCCGGCAGTCGGAAGAAAAGCCATGTCCCCACCGTCAACGCCGGCCTGCGGGACGATCGACGGCTGATTGACTCGCGGCTCGACCATCGCATCGGGATCCGCCGGCTTCAGAATCGGCTGTTGCTCATGCCCGGTCCGTTCGCCCAGCACGCTGTAGAGGCGAAGGCCGATGAACAATGCAATCAATGCGAGGATAACGATGACAGCCAAGCTTGCTTTCCCAAAAATCGGTTCATGCGCCCTTGCAACATAATGCGGGGGAGCACCAGTTTCAAAGACTGCCTGACCGCGTTCGTCGCCATTGCGCCCCATTTGTGCGGCTGCTAGTCGCCCCCGCAACGCGAGAGCCCCTGTTCCGGGTCCTCCGCCAACTCAAAGAAACGCAAGGATCGACGTAAAAATGGCCGATGAGGACTCAATCAACCGCGGCAATGGTTCAGACGAGCCCGGAGACGCCCCGCAAGTTGCCACCCTTGCTCAATATATCAAGGATTTGTCGGTCGAGAGCCCCAGCTCTCCCCAAGCTTTCCAATGGCAGGTCCAGCCGCAGCTGGAGGTTCAGTTCAACATCAACGTCGAGAAGATCGGCGACGACGTCCACGAAGTCGTGCTCAAGATCGAGGCGGCAGCCCGCTCTGAGCAGGGCGTGCATTTCCTCGTCGACCTCAGCTTCGCCGGGCTGTTCGGCCTTCGCAACATTCCGGAAGAAGCCGTTCCGCCCTTCCTCCTGATCGAAGCTCCGCGACTGCTGTTCCCATTCGCCCGGCAAATCATTGCCGACGCGACGATGAACACTGGCTTCCCGACCCTGTTGCTCGACCCGATCGACTTCGCGTCTGCGTACATGTCGCAATTGCAGGCTCAGGAAGCGCAGCGGGGCGAGGCTCCAACCGACGCTCCTGTGCCTTCGGACAGCCCGTCCGAAGGTTGAGCCCGTCGCTCTCCTTCAGCACAGTCGAATGAACCTCCTCAAGGCAACGGGCACGATCGGCGGCCTGACAATGGTCAGCCGGGTGCTCGGTTTCGCGCGCGACATGATCGGCAGCCGCGTGCTTGGCGCGAGCCACGCCAACGACGCGTTCAACATCGCCTTCCTGCTTCCGAACATCTTTCGGCGGCTGTTCGCCGAAGGTGCCTTTTCCTCGGGCTTCGTCCCTTTGTTCAGCCGCCGCTTCGCCGCAGGCGGGCACGACGACGCGCAGGCCTTCTCGAACGAAATCCTGGCGGTGTTCATGCCGGCGCTGCTGGTGGTCACGGTCGTGTTCGAGATATTCATGGGTCCGCTGCTGGCGGTTGTCGCGGCGGGCTATAAGAGTGTGCCGGGCAAGCTGGAGCTTGCCGTCGAACTAACCCGATGGACCTTCCCTTACCTGGTGTTCATCAGCTTGGTCGCGCTGCTGTCAGGCGTGCTCAACTCGCTCACGCGCTTCGCCGTCGCTGCTTTTGCTCCCGCGCTGCTCAATATCGGGCTGATTGCAGCCCTGCTTCTCGGGCGCGGCGCCGACGACATCACAACCGTCCGCTACATGGCGATCGGCGTGACGGTCAGCGGCATCGCTCAATTTCTCCTCTGCTGGTTCGCCGTCCGGAGAGCCGGCGTTAAGCTTCACTTCGGCCGCCCGCGAGTGACTCCGGCTGTCAAGGAATTGATTGTCCTGATCCTTCCCGCGACCGCGGCGGCGGGCGTCTATCAGATCAGCCAGCTGTTCTACGGTTACTTCTCGACCCTGCTTGGCGAAGGCGCGCTGACCAAGCTGGCTTATGCCGACCGGCTGAACCAATTGCCGTTGTCGATCATCGGCACCGCGCTCGGAGTGGCTATCCTGCCAGCGATCAGCCAGGCGCTGGCCCGCAACGAGGATGAAGTGGCCGCGGACGTCCAGGCACGCGCCTTCGACCTGTCGATGCTGCTGACCCTGCCCGCGACGCTGGCACTGGCCGTGGCCGCCGTGCCGATCATCGGCGCTTTGTTCCAGGGCGGCGAATATACGATGGAAGCGGCTCGGACGACCGGACACATCCTCTCGATCCTGGTCACCGGCCTTCCCGCATACGTCCTCGTGAAAGTGCTGCAGCCCGCTTATTATGCGCGCAAAGACGTGAAGACTCCGGTGCTGATCGCGGTCGCCGTGCTGCTGGCCAGCATCCCGGCCAACTTTCTCCTGATCCCGCACATGGGCATTTACAGCCTGGCGACCGTGACCTCCGCTGGTGCCTGGGTCAATTTCGTGATGCTGCTCGGCGTCCTCTACGCCAGGGGGCATTTCCGAATGCCGGTCTGGCTCGTTAGTCGGGTAGCGCGCCAAATCGTCGCCGCGTTGATCATGGCCGGCGCACTGTTCGGAGTGCGAACCGCGCTGGCCGACTGGTTCTTCGGCGGGATCGCCGAGCGGGCGCTCGCGCTGATGGTGCTCGTCGGCGTCGGCGGGCTCGTTTACTTCGGAGTGGCCTTCCTGATCGGCGGCGTCGATCGGGAGGCGCTTGCATCGCTCAGGCGGCGAAAGGCCCCGGAATGAGAGTTGTCTCGGGTATCCAGCCGACCGGAGATCTGCACCTCGGTAATCTTCTCGGCGCAATTTTGCGCTGGGTAAGGATGCAGGATGAGGCGCAATGCCTGTTCTTCCTCGCTGACCTCCACGCTTTGACCGTCGACGTCGATCCGGCCCAGCTGCGGTCGAACGTGCGAGAGATGGCCGCCGCTTTGGTCGCGAGCGGCATCGACCCTGAAAAATCGATCGTCTTCGCCCACAGCGCGGTTCCCGCTCACGCGCAGATGTCGTGGCTGCTCGAATGCACCGCGCGCATGGGCTGGCTGAACCGAATGACCCAGTTCAAGGAAAAGTCGGGCAAGAGCCGCGAAGGGGCGAGCGTCGGGCTGTTCACTTATCCCGTGCTCCAGGCCGCCGATATCCTGGTCTATCAAGCGACCCATGTACCGGTGGGAGACGATCAGAAGCAGCATATCGAGCTCGCCCGCGACATTGCGATCAAGTTCAATACCGACTTCGACGTCGACCTGCTGGTTCCGCCCGAGCCGTTCATCGGCGGCGGCACCGCAGCGCGGGTGATGTCCCTTCGCGACGGTCGATCGAAAATGTCGAAATCCGATCCATCGGACATGAGCCGAATCAATCTCACCGACAGCGACGACCTGATCGGCCAGAAGATCCGCAAGGCCAAGACCGATCCGGAGCCGCTGCCCGACGACCCCGCTTTGCTCGACGCCCGCCCGGAAGCCCGTAACCTGGTCGGAATCTACGGCGCGGTCACCGGCGAAAGCGCCGAAAAGGTGCTCGCACGCTTTGCTGGTCAGGGGTTCGGAACATTCAAGCCGGTGCTGGCCGATGCGCTAATCGCCTTGCTTGCCCCGCTCCGCACTCGCCTTGGCGAATTCCGCACCGATCCGGCGATGCTCGACAAGCTGCTCGAGGATGGCGCCGCAAAGGCAGCCGATCTCGCCGCTCCGACGCTGATCGCTGCATATGATGCGGTGGGCCTGGCGTTGCCGCAGCCCGCCTGACGCGCGGGCCGTCCCCTAACCCTCGAGCTGCCTCGTCAGCAGCCGGATGTCGGCGTCGAGCTCGGCGTCGTTGGCGCGAAGGCGCTCGATCTGGCGGACAGCGTGAATCACGGTTGTATGGTCGCGTCCGCCAAAGCGCCGGCCGATGTCCGGAAGAGACTTCGGAGTGAGCTGCTTGGACAGATACATCGCTACCTGGCGCGGCCGAGCGACCTCGCGTGCGCGGCGGGCCGACGTCATCTCGGCCTTGCGGATCCGATAATGCTCGGCGACCTGGGTCTGGATCTCGTCGATCGAGATGCGCCGCTGGTTGGCGCGGAGCACGTTCGCCAGCACTTCCTCGACAAAAGCAACGTCGATCGCCCGGCCGGTCATCATCGCATAAGCGGCGATCCGATTGAGCGCGCCCTCGAGCTCGCGAACGCTCGACGTCACCCGCCGCGCCAGAAATTCGACGACAGCACGCGACATTTCAACCCCGGGGAGCACGGACAGTTTCGCTTCGATAATGTTGAAGCGAAGCTCGAAGTCCGCGGCATTGATGTCCGCGACCAGGCCCCACGACAGGCGCGACAGGATTCGCGGAGCGATCCCGTCGAGGTCCTGCGGAGCGCGGTCGGAAGTGATCACCAGCCGCCGCCCGGCGGTGATGATCTCGTTCATCGTGTGGAAGAATTCTTCCTGCGTCGAATCCTTGCCCGCGATGAACTGGACGTCGTCGATCAGCAGCAGGTCGGCGCTGCGCAGCCGGCTCTTGAAGCCAATCGTGTCGTTCTCGCGAAGCGCGCGGATGAACTCGACCATGAATTTTTCGGCCGACATCGACACCACTCGGCTGCCCGGGTGGCTGGCGAGGAACGCATGACCGATAGCGTGCAGCAAATGGGTCTTACCCCGCCCGGTCCCGCCATGGATGAAGAGCGGGTTGAAGCTGACAGTATTGGTGCTCGCCAACGTTCGGGCAGCAGTTGCTGCGACCTCATTGGCCTTACCGACGATGAAGGTTTCGAAGCGATAACGCGGGTCGAAATTCGGCGCCGAAGGATCGCGCCCCGCGGGTTGCGGCTGGGGGGCCTCCTCGAGGATCAGCAAAGGCGAAGGCCGAGGCGCGTCGGCGGCCGCCGCTACCCGGACTTCACGTACGATCGGAAGAACGGTCTTCCATGCCAGCGTGAGCCGGTCGCTGAAATGCGATCGAACCCAATCGGCCATGAATTGGCTCGGCATCAGAATTTCCAGAGCGCCGCTTTCCGGCTCGAAAACCCCAAGCGCTGCCGGCTTCAGCCAGCCATCGAATGTGCGTGCCCCAAGGTCGCGCCGGAGACCGGTTCTGATGGAGTCCCAGGCAGCCTCCAGAGGAGCTGCGATCGGTGCCTCGGCAATCGACGAAGACAGATTCGAAAGGCTACGTTGCACTGACTCGACCGCCTCCCGCGTTCCATTCCCCAAGACAAAAAAAGGCCGGCGCGCCCGATCCGAGTCGCGGCGCCGAAAGCTTCTTTTCTCTCTTACCCCCAGCGCGGATTCGCGCCCGGAAGGATGTTTCTGGAAGCCTCTGCGCAACGATTCAAGGCCGTTTTTTTCACAAAAGTGAAATAATCAGCCTTGACACGCAAAAGTCTCGGAAAGCCGGGAATCTCGCAGAAAACGGCGCTTTTTTCGTTAGCTATCGCTTAACCCGGGGCGCGAATCGCGGGAAATGCTGGATTTTTTGAAAGGTCTCAAAACGAGACGAGCCACCGGTTCCCCGATGGCTCGTTTAAGGCCGGTCTTTGAGGCCGAAATTCAGCCTAGAGCGGCAACTCTTTTTGCGAGCCTCGAAAATTTACGGGCTGCCGTATTTTTGTGAATCACCCCGCGCGCGACGCCCCTCGCCAGTTCCGGTTGGGCTTGCTTCAGGGCCGCGGCAGCATCCGATTTCTTGCCCGACTCGACCGCCGACTCGACCGCCTTGATGAACGTGCGGATTCGGCTGACGCGGGCGCCGTTGATCGTCGCCCGGTTGGCGTTGCGGCGGATGCGCTTCTTGGTTTGCGGCGTGTTCGCCATTTTAGTCCTCTAGATAATCAGCTTGATGAAAAAGCGGCGCGAATTGCCTTGAGGCCCGCGCCGACGCAGGCGCTCCCCTACCCACAGAGGCACGAATCGTCAACCGCCGCACTAATGCTGGCAGCGCGGACAGTAGAATGTCGAACGGCCGCCCTGGATGATTCGCCGGACCTTCCCGCCGCAACCGCATTCGAGACCTTCGCGGTCGTACACCGCGAAGCTCTTGGAAAAATATCCAAGCTCGCCGTTCGGGCTGGCAAAGTCGCGCAGGGAGGATCCTCCAGCAACGATCGCCTCGGCGATCACCGCCCTTATAGCGAGAACCAAACGGCGCAGCCGTTCGAGGGAAATCGAACCCCCTGCCCGCCGCGGATCGATGCCGGCACGATAGAGCGCCTCGCAAACATAGATGTTGCCGAGCCCAGCGACGATCCGCTGGTCGAGCAAGAGCAGCTTGATAGCCGCGCTGCGGCCTTTGAGTTGGCCGCGCAGCTGCGCCGGGTCGAGATCCATCGGCTCGGGCCCGAGCGCAGCGATCGCCGGCCAATCTTCAAGCTGTGCGGTTTCGATCAGGTCGAGGGAGCCGAATCGCCGAGGGTCATTGAGTGCGAGCCTGCGCCCCTCGTTCGTCTCAATCAGCAAATGGTCATGCTTCTCGATCTCGAGGGGATCGATCCGCCACCGGCCGGACATGCCGAGATGGAACACCAGCGTGTCACCGCGGTCGGTATCGATCAGTCCATATTTGGCACGGCGCCGCAGCCCGACGACCTTTGCTCCGGTCAGGCGCTGACCGAGGTCTTGCGGAAGCGCCCGGCGAAGGTCCGCCCGTCGCGGCTCGACCCGCGTCAACCGGCGGCCTTCCAGGACCGTTTCCAGGCCGCGAACTGTGGTTTCGACTTCGGGAAGTTCAGGCACAGCTGCGATATGGCGGAGGGCGGGCAACCCCGCTAGAGGCACCGCCATGAGTTCCAAGGTCAATTTCGGCGATCAGCTGGTCAGTCCCGACGAGAAGACCCGCCGCGTCGGCGAGGTCTTTTCGTCGGTCGCGCGCCGTTACGACCTCATGAACGACCTTATGTCGGGCGGACTGCATCGGCTGTGGAAGGACCGCTTCGTCGCCCGTGTAAAGCCGCGGGCTCGTGAAGCCATCCTCGACATGGCCGGAGGCACCGGAGACGTCGCCTTTCGCATGGTCAAGCGCGGCGCCCACGTGACCGTCGCCGACATCAACTCCGATATGCTTGGGGTCGGAGAAGAAAGGTCGAAGGTTCGAGCAATCGCCGGCCTCGAATGGAAAGTCGAAAATGCCGAAGCTTTGAGCTTCGCTGATTCGAGTTTCGACGGCTACACGATCGCATTCGGGATCCGGAACGTGACCGATATTCCGGCGGCATTGCGCGAAGCCTATCGCGTGCTGAAACGCGGCGGCCGTTTCTATTGCCTTGAATTCTCGACCAGCGACTGGCCCGGTTTCGCCCAGCTCTACGAGACCTATTCCGAGCGCGTGATCCCGCGGCTCGGAAGAGCGGTTGCCGATGATGAGGAAAGCTATCGCTACCTCGTCGAATCGATCCGCCGCTTCCCCAAGCCCGAGACGTTCCGCAAGATGATCGCCGAAGCGGGATTTGTCCGAACGGCGGTGGAGCCGATGCTCGGCGGCTTGGTCGCAATTCACAGCGGCTGGAAGATTTGACCCCTTCGGTGACCCATCTCTGGCGCCTCCTCAAATGGGGACGCACGCTCGCGCGGCACGGTGCCCTGCGAGGGATTGAGGCCGATCCTGCGACTCCGGCGCAAGTGCGGCGGCTGGTTCGGATTGCCCGTTTCGGAGCGAAAGTCCCGGCGACTCCGGACTATGCCAAAGCGCTCCAGGAAATCGGCCCCGCAGCAATCAAGCTCGGGCAAGCGCTTTCCACCCGTCCGGACCTGGTCGGCGAGCGAGCGGCGGAAAATCTGTCGCAACTCCAGGACGATCTCCCACCAGCCCCATTCCCCGCGATCAGGGCGGCAATCGAGGCGTCGTTCCAGTGCCCGCTCGACCAATTGTATAGCGAGTTCGATGAGGTCCCGGTCGGCGCGGCCTCGATCGCCCAGGTCCATCGCGCGGTGACCACGGAAGGCCGGGACGTCGCTGTCAAAGTGCTTCGGCCGGGCATCGAGCGTGAGTTCGCCGACGCGCTTGAAACCTACGAATGGGCGGCCGCTCACGTCGAACGCTACGGCGGCGAGGCACAACGGCTGCGGCCGCGCTTGGTCGTAGCCCATTTTCGCCAATGGACGACTCGCGAGCTTGACCTTCAGCGCGAAGCCGCCTCCGCGTCCGAGCTTCGCGAGAATATGGTGGCCGAGCCGGACTTCCATGTACCGGAGATCGATTGGCGGCGGACCGCACGGCGGGTGCTGACGCTCGAATGGCTCGACGGAGAGAAGCTCAACGATCGGGATGCCTTGATCGCCGCCGGGCACGATTGCAAGCGGCTGGCGGCAACGCTGGTGCGGGCCTTTCTGAGGCAGGCTGTCGTCGATGGCTTCTTTCACGCCGACCTCCATCAAGGCAATCTGTTCGCACTGCCCGACGGCCGCATCGCGGTGATCGATTTCGGCATCATGGGGCGCATCGATCGGCGCGCGCGGATGTGGCTGGCGGAAATTCTCTATGGCCTCATCACCGGAAATTACCGGCGCGTGGCCGAGATCCATTTCGAAGCGCAATATGTGCCCGCGCACCATAATGTCGAAGAATTCGCGACCGCGCTGCGCGCCGCCGGCGAACCGATCCGCGGCCTGCCGGTCAAGGATATTTCGATCGGTCGAATGCTCGAAAGCCTGTTCTCAATCACCCGCGATTTCGACATGCCGACGCAGCCGCATCTGCTGCTCCTGCAAAAAACGATGGTGATGGAGGAAGGAGTCGCGACCAACCTCGATCCCGACATCAACATGTGGGAGACCGCCGAGCCGTTCTTGCGCGATTGGCTCCGCTCGGAGCTTGGACCTGAGGCCTATTACGCCGACCGAATCACCGACGCGGTCCGGGCGATCAAGCTGATCCCGCAACTGATCCACCGGATGAACGAATATTATCCGCCGCGCGGAGCCGCTCCGCCGCCTCCACCACTGCCCGAGATCGCGGTGATCGAACGCCGCCATTGGTGGAGCTATGCAGCGATTGGCGCGCTTGGCGCCGCTGCGGGCATGATCGCAACGCTTGTGCTAAGCTGAGCCAGATGACCCGTATCCTGCTCATCGTCGGCGGCGGCATAGCCGCATACAAGGCCGCCGAACTCATCCGCCTGCTCAAGAAGGCAGGTCATTCCGTCACCCCCGTGCTCACCGAAGGTGGAGAGCACTTCGTTACTCCAATGACCCTCGGCGCGCTCGCGCAAAGCCCGGTTTACACAAGCCTGTGGGAATTGAAGGACGAGGTCGAGATGGGGCATATCGAGCTCAGCCGAGCCGCCGACTTCCTCCTCGTCTGTCCGGCCACCGCCGATTTGCTGGCGAAGATGGCCGGCGGAATCGCCGATGATCTAGCTACGACGCTGCTTCTGGCGACCGACAAGCCCGTCGTCGTCGCCCCGGCTATGAACGTGCGCATGTGGCTGCACCCGGCGACCCAGCGCAATGTCGCGCAATTGAAGGCCGACGGAGTTCGCGTGATCGATCCCGACGAAGGCGAAATGGCGTGCGGCGAGCATGGCCCGGGCCGGCTTCCTGAGCCTGCCGATATCCTGGACCGGCTGTCCGACCTGCTCAAGTGACTCTGGCTGGCAAGCACATTCTCGTCACCGCGGGTCCGACGCACGAGCCGATTGACCCGGTGCGAGTGATCGCCAACCGATCCTCCGGGCGCCAAGGGTTCGCCATCGCCGCCGCGGCAGCCGAGGCCGGTGCGCGAGTGACATTGGTTGCGGGACCGGTCTGCCTGCACACGCCTGGGGGCGTTGACCGCAAGGACGTCGAAACTGCGCAAGAAATGGCCGAAGCGGTCTTCGAAGCCCTCCCCTTCGACGCTGCGGTCATGGTCGCGGCGGTTGCCGATTGGCGGCCGTGCCCGTCCCCGAACAAGCTCAAAAAGGGCGATGGGCCGCCGCGAATCGAGTTCGAGCCGACGCGCGACATTCTGGCCGAGCTTGCCGTTTCGCCCGACCGCCCTCACCTTCTCGTCGGATTTTCGGCCGAAACCCGTGACGTTGTCGCAAACAGCCTAGACAAGAGATTGTCGAAACGCGCCGATTGGATCGTTGCCAATGACGTCTCGGGAACCGTGATGGGCGGGATTCACAATCGCGTACATTTGATCACTGAAAAGGGCGTCGAGGATTGGCCGGAGCTGAGCAAAGAGAAAGTCGCGGAGCGACTGATCGCGCGAATTGCAGAGGAGCTCCGATGATCACCATCAAACTTACTCGTCTCGGCCATGGCGAAGGTCTTCCCCTACCCGCCTATGCGACCGAACATGCCGCCGGACTTGATGTAGTGTCGGCGGAGGACTTGATGCTGGCGCCGGGTGCGCGGCACGCGGTGGCGACCGGCTTCGCGATCGAAATTCCGGACAACTATGAAGTGCAGGTTCGCCCCCGCTCGGGTCTGGCGCTCAAGCATGGCATCACCTGTCTCAACACGCCCGGCACGATCGACAGCGATTATCGCGGCGAAGTGAAGGTGATCCTCGCCAATCTCGGCAGCGAAGCTTTCGCAATTCGCCGCGGCGAACGCATCGCTCAGCTGGTACCTGCGCCAGTGCTCCGCGCGAGCTTCGTGGAGGTCGGGGAGCTCAGCGGCACCGAGCGCGGCAGCGGGGGCTTCGGCTCGACTGGAGCATGACGCTCAGCGACACCGAACTGGAACGCTATGCGCGGCACATCGTCCTGCCGCAAATCGGCGGGCCGGGACAGCGCAAGCTAAAGGCCAGCAGCATCGCCGTGATTGGAGCCGGGGCGATCGGAAGCGCGGCCATCCCGGCGCTGGCCGGGGCCGGGATTGGACGTCTGACGATTATCGATGACGACGTCGTCGAGATCTCCAACCTCCATCGCCAGTTGATCTATCGAGGGGACCAGGCCGGGCAGCCCAAGGCGCAAGTCGCCGCGGATTTCGTCGGCCACCTCAATCCGGAAGTCGAGGTTAAGCCGATCGCCACGAGGATCGCCCAAGGAAACGCCGCCGAGCTGCTCGCTGGGCACCATATCGTGCTCGATGGAAGTGATAATTTTGCAACAAGGTTGATAATTAACAACGCCTGCTTCGGGCTGAAAATACCCCTGATTTCGGCTGCCGCGGCCCAATTTCAGGGGCAATTAGCGCTATTTCGGGGCTGGGAGCCCGATCAACCCTGCTACCGCTGCTTCGTTGGAGATGCTTTCGATTCAGACGATTGTGATGCATGTTCTGAATTAGGAGTGCTCGGTGCGCTCGCGGGTGCAATGGGCCACCTCGCGGCGCTCCTTTCAATCCGGACGCTGTTGGGGATTCATGGCGACGCCGCCGGGAGGCTGTTCCTGATGGATGGGTTATCGCTTGGCTGGCGATCCATGAAGCTGCCTAAGGACAGCGGCTGCAGGACGTGTGGGGGAGTGAATGCGGCGACTTCATGATCTGGATTCCAAGGATCGTGAGATTCTTCATTTGCTTGAGGAAGATGGGCGGCGATCCAATTCCGACATAGCAAGGATGACCAATCTGTCCGCGCCGACCGTCGCCGAGCGAATTGCGAGATTGCGCGACATCGGTGTGATCCGCGGCTTTTCGGTCAAGATCGACCCTTCGCGGGTGGGCCTGCCCATCGCCGCAATCATCGAGTTCAAGCCGCATTCGAACGATCACGAACATGCGGTTGCAACCGTGTCGCAATTCCACGCGGTTCGCGACTGCTTCAAGGTCACCGGCCAAGCACTATTGGTGCTGATTGTGCGCATCGCCGACAACAACGCCTTGAACAAGCTTCTCCAGGAGCTGTCGCATCACGGTGAAACCAAAACATCGGTGATCCTGACCACCGAATTCAAGGATCGCCCCCTGTTCGAGAAACCACAGAGCGAACCCGTCCCTTAGCTTTTTAGGTTTAGCGGGCCCAGCAGCTTGGTTTAGCAACGCAAAATTAACGCGAAACCGACGGTTTCGCATGGTTCGCTTATCCCCTTTGGAATAGCCTGCTCCCCAGAACCGAGCTCCTGGGCAGCGAGTGAGTTTTCCGCAGGCTTCCCAAGCGCTCGACCTCTTGTGGCAAAGGGCGTCGCCCCAAGCGCCCCTGAGCTACATCGCTGCGTAAAGCCGTCAGGCTTTCCGGCGCCTGGCCCCGCGAGAACCCCTTCTCGCGGGGCCTTTGGCTTCTTTGGCGGCAAGCAATTCGATAGCCTGCTCCAGCGTTACCGATTTCGGGTCGCTGGCCTTGGGCAGGGTGGCGTGAATGCTGCCGTCGCTGACATAGGGTCCGTAGCGGCCTTCGAGCACCCTTATTTCCTTGCCGCTGTCCGGATGTGCTCCAAGCGTTGCAATCGGCTCCCGCGACCCGCCGCGTTTGCCGTCGCCGGCAGACGCTGCATCGGCAAGCTTTGCGACCGCGGCGTTCATGCCCGTCTCGAAGACCTCCGCAGTCGACGAAAGCCGGGCATATTTGCCGTTGTGCAGAAGATAGGGCCCGTAACGACCGATCGACGCACTGATCGGTAGCCCGGTTTCGGGATGCGGGCCGATCTCGCGGGGGAGCGACAGCAGCTTTTCAGCCAGTTCGAGAGTCAGCGATTCCTGCGGCACATCCTTCGGAAGCGACGCCCGCTTGGCCTCCTTGCCTTCGCCGCGCTCGACGTAGGGCCCGAAGCGCCCAGTCTTCAAGGTGATGCCGTTGCCGAGCTCCGCCGGCCCGTCGCTTGATCCCTCGCTTCCGGTTTGACCGAATTTCTGCGTGTAGCGGCATTCGGGATAGTTCGAGCAAGCTACGAACGCTCCGAACTTGCCGCCGCGGAGCGATAGCCGTCCATTGCCGCACGCCGGGCAAAGACGGGGGTCCGACCCGTCCTCGCGGGGCGGATAGAGCCATGGAGCGAGAAACTCGTCGAGCGCGGCGGTGATGTCGGACGGCTTCTGCTCCATGACCTCGCCCGCCTTCGGCTTGAAGTCGCGCCAGAAGGCGCTGAGCAGATCCTGCCACCCGGTCCGGCCGCCAGAAACGTCATCGAGGCCTTCCTCGAGCTCGGCGGTGTAGTCGTAGCTTACGTATCGTTCGAAGAATCGCTCGAGAAATGCCGTAACGAGGCGTCCGCTTTCCTCGGGAATGAAGCGGTTCTTATCGACCCGCACATATTCGCGATCTTTGAGCGTCTGGAGCGTGGCGGCATAGGTCGACGGGCGGCCGATCCCAAGCTCCTCGAGCCGCTTGACCAAGCTCGCTTCGGAATAGCGCGGCGGCGGCTGGGTGAAATGCTGGGTGGACTCGGCCGAGCGCTTGGCCGGCACGTCGCCCTGGCGCAGCGGCGGCATGCGCGCACTTTCCTCGTCCTCCGCTTTCTCGTCGCGCCCTTCCTCGTAAAGCGCGAGATAACCCGGGAAGAGGGTCACCTGCCCGCTCGCCCTGAGCACCGCCCGGCCGGCGCCGTCCGTCAGCTCGACGGTCGTGCGTTCTAGCCGAGCCGAAGCCATCTGGCTCGCCAACGCTCGGTTGTAGACCAGCTCGTACAGCCGAGCATGATCGCCCGACGCCGCCTTGGCTTGCGAGAAATCGGTCGGCCGGATTGCTTCGTGCGCTTCCTGCGCATTCTTGATCTTGCTGGTGTAGCGGCGGGGCTTGTCGGGGACGTATCCGGAATCGTAGCGGCTCGCGATCGCCCGGCGCGCGGCACTAACCGCTTCCTCGGCCATGTCGACGCCGTCGGTCCGCATGTACGTGATCAACCCGTCCTCATACAGCGACTGCGCGACGCGCATCGTGTGGCTGGCCGAGAAGCCGAGCTTACGCGCGGCTTCCTGCTGCAGCGTCGAGGTCGTGAACGGCGGCGGCGGGTTCTTCGCGAATGGCTTGGTCTCTACCGACGCAACCGTGAAATGGCCGGCCTCGACGACGGCCTTTGCCGCATCGGCCTCACCCGCGGTCCCGATCGACAGCCGGTCGAGCTTCTTGCCGTCTAGCGATACCAGCCGCGATGCAAACTGCTGCCCATGCGCTTCGAAGGTCGCTCCGACCGCCCAATATTCCTGCGGCCGGAACAGTTCGATCTCTCGCTCGCGATCGACGATCAGGCGCAGCGCGACCGATTGCACGCGCCCAGCGGACTTCGCGCCAGGAAGCTTCCTCCACAGGATCGGCGACAGGGTGAATCCGACCAGGTAATCGAGTGCGCGCCGCGCCCTGTAGGCGTCGATCAAATCCTCATCGAGCCCTCGGGGTCGGCCCATCGCCTCGGTCACCGCCGACTTGGTGATCGCGTTGAACGTCACGCGCTCGACCGTGGCCGGAAGCGCCTTTCGCTTTCGAAGCACCTCCTGAACGTGCCAGCTGATCGCTTCTCCCTCGCGATCGGGGTCGGTGGCGAGGATCAACGTGTCCGCGCCCTTGGCTTCGTCGGTGATCGCTTTCAGCTGCCGCGCCTTGTCCGGATAGGTCTCCCATTGCATCGCGAAGCCATCGTCGGGATCGACCGACCCGTCTTTTGGTGGCAGGTCGCGCACATGGCCGTAGCTGGCCAGAACGCGGTGGCCCGGCCCAAGATACTTTTCGATGGTCTTCGCCTTGGCAGGCGATTCAACGACAACGAGCTTCACTCAAATCCCCCACACGTACACGCGTATAGGGTGGGACCACCCGATTCGCCCCGTCAAGCGGGCTTTAGGCTGACCTTGCCCCCGGCATGCCGGTCGAGCCGGCCGGCGAGGTCGAGCTCGAGCAACACCATTTGCACCGCTCCGCTCGGAACACCGGACAAGCGGATGATCTCGTCGACCGGGACGGGCGACGGGCCGAGCAGCCCTTCGACCAGGCCGAGCGCGTCTTCATCGCCGTCGAGCCATTGCGGCTCCCCTTCATATCCGGACTGCGGCGAGGCGACATGGCGTTGGGTCGGTCCGACCGCCTCGAGCACGTCGGCCGCGTTCTGGATCAGCGTCGCGCCATCGCGGATCAATTGGTTGCAGCCCTGGGCGCGGGGATCGAGAGGCGAGCCGGGGACGGCCATCACCTCGCGCCCAGCTTCCGCAGAGAGCCGAGCGGTGATCAGCGAGCCCGACCGCGGAGCCGCCTCGACGACGATTGTGCCGACGCTCAGACCGGCGATGATTCGGTTGCGATAGGGGAAGTGGCGCGCCCGTGGCTCGGTGCCCGGCGGCATCTCGGCGATGACCAAGCCGCGCTCGAACAGAGCTTCCTGCCGTGCCTCATTCTCCGGCGGGTAGAAGACGTCGATGCCGCCGGCGACCACGCCGATGGTGCCGCTGTCCAGCGCTCCGTCATGCGCCGCGCTGTCGATCCCACGCGCCAGCCCGGACACCACGACGATGCCGTTCGGCCCGAGATCGTGCGCCAGGCCGCGCGCGAAGCGGCATGCCGCGGCGGAGGCGTTGCGAGCGCCGACGATTGCCACGCAAAGCTTGTCCAGCAAGGCGATCGCACCCTTGGCGATCAGCAGTGGAGGAGCGTCGTCGAGCTCGGCCAAAAGGCGCGGATAGAGGCCCTGCCCAAGCACCAGAAACCGCGCGCCGAGCGCCTCGACTCGCCCGATCTCGCGTTCGGCGTCGCCGCGGCTGTACAACTTCGGCGCCCGACCGCCGCCTCGCGCCGCCAAATCGGGAATCGCCGCGAGCGCCGCCGCTGCGCCCCCGAAGCGCGACATCAATTGGCGATAGGTGACTGGCCCAATACCCGGTGATCGGGCGAGTTGCAGCCTTTCAATCAGGTCTTCGGTCAAGCTCCGCCCCTCCGACGCGCGGTTCCGTCCCGGCCTTGAGCCGGACGATATTCTCCCGGTGCTTCCACAGCACCAGAAGGGTGAAACCGAGCAACATTGGGAACAAAGCCTGGTCGCCAAGGACAGCGGCCGTAACTGGGGCGCTGACCGCGGCGGCCATGCCTGCAACCGACGAGATTCGGATCGTCAGGAGCAGGCCCAGCCAAACGAGGGCATAAACGGCTGCAGCGGGAAGCAGCAGGGCAATCAACACGCCGAGATAGGTCGCGACGCCCTTCCCGCCCTTGAAGCGCAGCCACACCGGATAGAGATGGCCGATCATCGCCCCGGCCGCAGCGAAGCTGTCGGCGTCAGGGCCAACCATCGACCGCGAAATCAGGATCGCCGCGGTCGCCTTGAGGCAGTCGAGGATGAGGGTCAGTGCTGCGAGCGGCTTGCTCCCCGTCCGAAGCACATTGGTCGCGCCGATATTGCCAGATCCGATCGCTCGGACGTCGCCCCTGCCGGCGAGCCGGGTCAGAACTAGGCCGAACGGGACCGAGCCGAGCAGATAGCCGATCCCGAGCGCCAGAAGCAGATCCGCGTCCATGTCGTGGTGGTAGCAAATGGAGCCAACCGTGCAATGTGCCGTCATTGCGAGCGCAGCGAAGCAATCCAGATTGAGAGAATGGATTGCTTCGTCGCTCCGCTCCCCGCAATGACGCCGGGTGGATCCTACTTCCCCCCTCCTCTTCTTCGATTCGGGGATCGGCGGGCTGTCGGTGCTAGGACCGACCCGTGCGCTGCTGCCGAACGCGCCGATCGTTTATGTCGCCGACAATGCCGCCTTCCCATACGGCAGGCGCAGCGAAGCCGAGATCGCCGAGCGCGTACCCACTTTGCTCGGCCGCCTTGTGGAGCGGTTCAGGCCGCGTCTGGTCGTGATCGCCTGCAACACGGCTTCGACAATTGCACTCGATCACGCCCGTGCTGCGCTCGACCTGCCGATCGTCGGCACCGTCCCGGCAATCAAGCCGGCTGCCGAAGTGTCGAAGAGCCGAGTGATCGGTGTGCTTGGCACCCAGGCGACCGTCCGCCAGCCTTATGTCGACGACCTTACCGCTAGATTCGCCTCCGACTGCACGGTGATCCGCCACGGTTCGCCCGAGCTGGTCGAGCTCGCCGAGGCAAAGCTGGCCGGCCGGGAAATAACCGTCGAAGCTGTCCGCGCCGCGGCCCAACCGATGTTCGAGGCGCCGGAGGGCGGACGCATCGACACCGTCGTTCTTGCCTGCACCCACTTCCCGTTGCTCGAAGGCGAACTGCGTGCCGCCTTCCCCGACGTCGCCTATGTCCACGGCGGCTTCGGCATCGCCCGGCGCATCGCATCTCTGACTCGGGGTCAGGAATGGCCGGTCGCGCCGGTCCCAGGCGTCGCTCTGTTCACCGGCGCTCCGCCAAACGCTCAGCTGACCGCTTTCTTGGCAAGTTTCGGGCTCGGCGAGATCGCCGCGCTGTGAGTAGTTGCGAGTCGTTCGCAATGGTTTTCGGAGAAGTGCCCGGTTAAAGGCGCCAAGAGCGAGGGAAGCGTGGACTACGACAGCATCTTCAGAGCGGCGATCGACCGGCTTCACGACGAAGGCCGCTACCGCGTGTTCATTGACATACTTCGGACCAAGGGCAGCTTCCCCAACGCACGCTGCTTTGCCGGCCACAACGGCCCCAAGCCGATCACCGTCTGGTGCTCGAACGACTATCTCGGAATGGGCCAACACGCGGCGGTCGTCAAAGCGATGGAAGAGGCTTTGCACGACGTCGGCGCGGGGTCGGGAGGCACCCGCAACATCGGCGGCAACACCCATTATCATGTCGACTTGGAAGCCGAGCTGGCCTCACTCCACAGCAAGGAAGCGGCTCTGCTATTCACATCGGGATACGTCTCGAACGAGGCGGCGCTATCGACCCTGGGCAGGCTTCTCCCAGGCTGCATCATCTTCTCGGACTCCCTGAATCACGCCTCGATGATCGCCGGGATCAAGAGCTCGGGCTGCGAGAAGCGAGTGTTCCGCCACAACGACCTCGACCATCTCGAGCAATTGCTCCGGGACGAGGATCCCGAGGCGCCCAAGCTGATCGCCTTCGAAAGCGTCTATTCGATGGACGGAGACATCGCTCCGATCGCCGCGATCTGCGACCTCGCCGACCGCTACGGCGCACTCACCTACCTCGACGAAGTCCATGCGGTCGGCATGTACGGCGACCATGGCGGCGGCATTTCCGAGCGGGACGGGGTCGCCCACCGCGTCACTTTGATCGAGGGCACGCTCGGCAAGGCTTTCGGCGTCATGGGCGGCTACATTTCGGCGGCGAAGAATATCGTCGACTGCATCCGCAGCTATGCGCCGGGCTTCATCTTCACAACCTCGCTGTCGCCAGTGCTGGTGGCGGGAGCGTTGGCGAGCGTTAGGCACCTTAAACAATCGTCCGAGGAGCGCGAAGCGCAGCAGACTGCGGCGGCGCTGCTCAAGGCCAAGTTCGAGGACGCGCGCCTGCCGCTGATGCCGAGCGTGACGCATATCGTGCCCTTGCTCGTCGGCTGCCCAGTCAAGGCCAAGCGGATCAGCGACATTTTGCTCGCCGAATATGGTCTCTACGTTCAGCCGATCAATTTCCCCACGGTGCCGCGCGGCACCGAGCGTCTGCGCTTCACGCCCGGCCCCTGCCACACCGCCGAGATGATGGACGAGCTGACTGAGGCCCTGGCTGAAATCTGGGACCGGCTGGAGCTGCGGCTAGCTGCCTGACACTCGGTTGCGATGCCGGTATCAAACGACTGGTTTCTAACCGTTCGGTGCTGGTAGCATCACCCCGGCGAGTCGAATTGGGGGCGCACTTGCATGGGTTTAGCTAAGGCATTGGTTCGGCCCCCGATGCGGCTACGAACGCTGCCGGATCGCTGGGTCGCGCTGCTTCGTGCCCTGTGGATCGCCGCTTCGGTTGCCGCCGCCGCCGCGGTCATCCTCGGGACGGTCCACGCACTTCGCGATACCTATGAGGTTAGACCCGAGTTCACCTCGCTCGGGCTCGACTATGACGTCGCGAATGATGGCAGCGTCGTTGTTGCGGCCGCCTCTCCCGGTGCAGCGGTTGAATCGACTCAGGACTTGCGAATCGTCGCGATCAACGGCGCCCGGGTACCCGACGCCATCCGCACGCAGGAGCTTGCACGTCGCCTCGCCGCTGCGAAAGGCCCAGCTGTAACGCTCGACCTACGCTCGGCCAGCGGCAAGATCGTCAGGCTCGATCAGAAGCGAGAAACGCTTCAGGTCGACGCGTCGGCTTCGCGGTATCGCGATCTTCGCGTTGCGGCGCGCATGTCGTCGGGGCTGCTGGCCTGCGGAACCCTGCTGCTCTGTTCTCTTCTGCTGGCACTTCGCCGGCCCGACGACCCAGTCGCGCTACTGTTCGCCTTCGCCTTCGCCGGGATGGCCGGTACGATCGACCCGCCGCTGGCAATGTGGATGGCGATGGGCTGGCCGGTCATCTACGATGTGATTTCGTCTCTCTGGTACTATCTCCTGCTTATCGGGCTGGCGACGTTTCCCGACGGCATCTTCGTACCGCGTCCCTACCGATGGCTGTTGCTGTGCGGCATCGCTCTCGCGATCTTCGTGTCGCTTCCGGCCGTCGACGCAAATCTCCAGGTGTTGGTAGGGATTGGAGCGCTTCTAGCTGTCTTGCTTGCACAGGTGCGGCGCTACCGCCGTCTCCAGTCCGGTATCGAGCGCCAGCAAATCAAGTGGGCGGCGTTCGGGTTTGCGGCGGGTTTTGCGCTCCTCTCGGCCGCTTTCGTGATGCTTCTCTTTTTCCCCGCCGCCCCGGTTCGACCGAACCCGATTTTGACGGTTTCGATCGTGCTCTGTTTCAGCCTCGGAATGGCGGCGATCCCGCTCGGCCTGCTGATCGCCTTGACTCGCTTCCGGCTGTGGGAGGCCGACACGATCATTACCCGCTCGGCCGCCTACGCCGTCGTCACGATCATCGTCGGGGTGGTCTGGGCCGCCAGCTCAGACCTGGTAAAAATGCTGGTTTCCGAAGTGGTCGGGCGGGAAAGCGAGGCCGGGGCGACCACCGTCAGCGCGATCATCGCAGCGGGCATCTTTTCCCCGACGCAATCGATCGTCCTCGGTTGGACGCGGCGCCGTTTCGGTGGCCCTGTCGATCGCATTCAAGGCGCCGCCAAACGCTTGAAGAGCTGGGGCCTGACCGAAACCCCGGACGAAATCGCAACCCGGGCATTGTCGATCATCGACGAAGCGATCCATCCATCCGTCGCCGCGATCGTGATGGACACGGCTCAAGGCGGGGAGCTCCTCGCAACGCGCGGCACGGATTCCGCCGATGACCGCCGATTGATCGAAAGCATCGCGCTTGCCGACGAGGAAAGTTCGGTTGGTACGCTGCGGCTCGGGCGCCGATCGGACGGCAACCGTTACAACCGGCAGGAGCTTGAGGCTGTGCGCGAGTTGGTGCCATCGCTGGCTGAAGCGCTGCGCGTTGCTCGCGGCCGTCACTCCCGCGAATCGGTAATGCAGCAGCAGCTCGAGGCCATGGCCGCGCGGCTCGCGCAACTGGAAGGCGGAGCGCCCAAGCCCGTGTGAAGCGCCCCGGCTTCAACCTCGCGGAGTCACCTTCACATTGCTGAAATAACCGTCTGTGCCGGGACCGATCCACAGCGCAACAGGACCGCTTGCCGAGGCGCCGAGCTTAAGATCGTTGACGATGAGAGCAGGCTGTTCACTGCTCCCGACGTAAAGCCGAGCCTTAGTGCCGCTGACCTCAATTCGTAGGTGGATCCACTCCCCGGCAACCATATCGGCGTAGCTTTCGTAAACGCCCGGCTGCTCCTTTCGAAGGCGGTGCCACGGATAATCCGGTTCGCTGACGTATTGAGTCGCATGATTGCGCCGGAGTTGGTCGTCGGCGCGACCGTTGGTCGGTCGGATGTAGAAGGCCTCGTACCGCGCGCGGTCGGATTGCACCCGAAACGCGAGCCCAATGAACCCGCGCGCGCTGCTGTCCGCACCCGGTGCCAGCCGCCCGGCGACATCGGCTTCGATGGTGCCATCCCGAAAGTTGGAGTTGGGAAGGATCGCCAGCGGGTCGACTTCGACGCCATCAGCGCGATCGAGAAGCCGGACCGCGGGACGGTCGGCAAAAGTAACCCGCGACATCTCGATCGTCGCGTTCCCCGTGCCTATGCCTTGCTCCAGGCCTTCGGACCAGGATGCCGCTGGCAGCGACGCCAACAGCGCAAGGCCGACAACCGATTTGATCAAGCGCATGGAATCCCCTTTCGCTGGAACCATGCGCCTCGGTCCAACCCGCGCCAATTAAAGAAGACCTCAAGATTTGCTTGGGGGCCGCCGTCCGGGCCCGATGTCCGATGGACCGGGGCGGATCAGCTTTTGTGGTGGATGCTTCGCGACGGCGGCGGCGTGTCCTTCGGCACGTCCGGTTCGGGGCTGCCTTCGCCCTGGACGATCGGCTCGCCCCGCGCCTCCTTGTAGACGCTGCCCGTCATCGGCTCGAAGAACAGGGTTTGGGCGTTGGCGCGCGCTCGCGGAGTGGTCCCGAACGTCTCGATCGACCGGGTGAAGTCGACTTTCTTGCGCACTTCGTCGAGCGGCACGTTCGCTTTTGCAAGCGGTACAACCTGCGCTCGAAGATCGGTGATCGCGGCAACCAGCTTGTCGAGATAGCTCGAGTCCGTCTGCGGCAGGCCATGTCCCGGAATCAGCGTTGTGAAACCGAGCGCCTTGACCTTCCCGATCGTCTCGATCCAGTCCGCCGAAAAGCTTCCGAACCCGTACGGGGTCGGGGCGACGACAATATCGCCGGTGACGATGATCTTCTGCTTTGGAAGCCAGGCCAGCGCGTCGCCATTGGTGTTGGCACGGCCAAGGTGCAGCAGCCGCACCGGCATTTCAGTATCGCCGATGACTAGCTCACGCTCGAAGGTTTCGGTCGGCGGAACGATATAGCTCCCGGGAGAATCCTTCAGGAATGCGTCATAGTCGACGATCGCTTTCCTGATCCGCTGCTTTCGGTCTTCGGCAACCGCGGGATCGGCGAGCAGCTTGGTCATTCCCTCTTTTGAGCGGCCGACCAGGGTGGCTAGTGCAGAATCCCATTTGGCGCCGGGCGAATAACCGATGTCGAACGCCTCGGCTCCGAGCATTCCTGCCTCGGTTTCGCGCGTCGCGATGATCCGCACCTTGGGGAATGCGTCGCGGATCGCTGAGATCCCCTGCGGATGGTCGTTGTGCCAGTGGGTGATTGCCACGACCTTGATCGGCTTGGCCGACAGCGACCGGGCGAAGCGGACGACGCCGCGGCCATTGCCCGCGCTGAGCCCGCTGTCGACCACCACGAACCCGTCGGCCTGCTCGATCAAGATCACATTGCCGATGACCGGCCCGAAATAATCGTCGGGGGTCGTCAGGAGATTGACCTTGGGATGGACCTTGACCGCCACGAACGGAGCGATGTCGGGAATCGCAACCGCTTCGCTCGAACCCCGGAGAGCCGCGGTCGGGCCAGCCATCGCCGAGGCCGCCAGCGCAAATCCAATGAAAATTCCGGTGCGCATTGTTTCCCCCTTAGCTGCCGCCTGGATTCGCCTCGGAGCGTCGGGCATCAAATTCATTTCGATGAGATGCCGAGGCGCTTTCGACCTGCGGCAGAGGCTGGCGAATCCCGCGCCCTTGGCTTAGGCATCCGCCATGCGCATCGCCCTCGCCGCCGACCATGCCGGATTCGCTCTCAAAGATGAACTCGCGGCCTGGCTTCGCGAGCAGGGCCACGACATCGTTGATCTCGGCACCAACAGCCCGGAGAGCGTCGATTATCCTGAGTTCGGCGCCAGGCTCGCCCGAGCCGTCGGCTCCGGCGACGCCGAACGCGGAATTGCCGTGTGCGGCTCAGGCATCGGAATCTCGATTGCCGTGAACCGCGACGAGCGCTGCCGTTGCGCCCGCGTGGACGATCCACTGTCGGCGACGCTGGCCCGTGAACACAATGACGCCAACGTGCTGGCGATGGGCGCGCGCCTGATCGGCCCGGACATGGCCAAGCATTGCGTCTCGGCCTTTCTCGGCACCGATTTCGCCGGCGGGCGCCACCAGCGCCGAGTCGACCAACTCTCCCAGCTCTTGCAGGAATCCGACTGATGGCCACCGCCGCCAATCTTAACGACGTCCAGCCCGAAGGCTTCTTCACCCGCAACCTCAGCGATGCCGACCCAGCGGTGTCCGACGCGATCAAGGCCGAACTGACTCGCGAGCAGACCCAGATCGAACTGATCGCCTCGGAGAATATCGTCAGTCGGGCGGTGCTGGAAGCGCAGGGGTCGGTGCTGACCAATAAATATGCCGAGGGCTATCCCGGCCGCCGCTATTACCAGGGCTGCGCGCCATCCGATGCCGTCGAAACGCTGGCGATCGAGCGCGCCAAGCAATTGTTCGGCTGCGGCTTTGCCAACGTCCAGCCGCATAGCGGCGCGCAGGCCAATGGCGCAGTGATGATGGCGCTGTTGAAGCCCGGCGACACGATCATGGGGATGAGCCTCGCCGCCGGCGGTCACCTCACCCACGGCGCTCCGCCGGCCCAGTCGGGAAAATGGTTCAACGCCGTCCAATATGGCGTTCGCGCCGACGACCATCTGGTCGATTTCGACGAGGTCGAGCGGCTCGCTAAAGAGCATCGGCCGAAAATGATCATCGCCGGTGGGTCGGCCTATCCGCGCCATCTCGACTTCGCCCGCTTCCGCGCGATCTGCGACGAAGTTGGGGCGATCCTGTTCGTCGACATGGCCCACTTCGCCGGGCTCGTCGCGGCGGGTGAGCACCCTTCGCCGTTCGGCCATGCCCAAGTCGTCACTACCACCACCCACAAGACGTTGCGTGGGCCGCGTGGGGGCATGGTGCTGACCGACGACGAAGCCATCGCCAAAAAGGTCAATTCGGCCGTGTTCCCGGGCCTCCAGGGTGGGCCGCTGATGCATGTCATCGCCGCCAAGGCGGTCGCGTTCGGCGAAGCGCTCCAGCCCGACTTCAAGACTTACGCTAAGGCGGTGATCGCGAATGCCAAGATGCTCGCGGGCCGGTTGAAGGAACGCGGCGCCGACCTGGTCGCCGGCGGCACGGACACCCATCTCGCGCTGGTCGACTTGCGGCCGCTCGGCCTCACCGGGGCCGATGCCGACCAAAGCCTCGAGCATGCCGGCATCACCTGCAACAAGAACGGCGTTCCGTTCGACCCGCTGCCCCCCGTCAAGACCAGCGGGATTCGCGTCGGCTCGCCGGCCGGCACGACGCGCGGTTTCGGCGAAGCCGATTTCCGCGACATCGCCGACATGGTCGCCGACGTCCTCGACGGGCTCCAGAAGAACGGCCTCGAGGGCAATGGTGCAGTCGAAAGCCAGGTCAACGAGCGCGTCCGCGCGCTGTGCGACCGGTTCCCGATCTATCACTGATGCGCTGCCCGTTCTGCGCCCACGAAGACAGCCAGGTGAAGGACAGCCGCCCGTCCGAGGACGGCGCCGCCATCCGCCGCCGCCGCCAGTGCGAGGATTGCGGGGCGCGCTTCACGACCTTCGAGCGAGTCCAGCTGCGCGATCTGACCGTGCTCAAGAAAACCGGCGAGCGCGAGCCGTTCGACCGTTCGAAGCTCGAGCGTTCGATCGCCATCGCCTGCCGCAAGCGCGACGTTGCCCCCGATCGCATCGAACGCCTCATCTCCAGCATCCAGCGCCAGCTCGAAACGCGCGGCGACGAGGTAACCACCAATCAGATCGGCGAAGCGGTGATGGACGGTCTCAAGGCCATCGACCATGTCGCCTACATCCGCTTCGCAAGCGTCTACAAAGACTTTAGCGAGCCCGGCGATTTCGCCGAGATCGCAGGTGCGGTCGGTGACGGGAGCTAGCCCGCCACCCGTCATTATCCTTGTCCGCCCCCAGCTCGGGCAGAATATCGGCAAGGCTGCTCGGGCGATGCTCAATTTCGGGCTGACTGAGATGCGGCTGGTCGCCCCACGCGACGGCTGGCCCAATCCCGATGCGGGGCCTTCCGCGAGCGGCGCCGACATCGTGCTCGAACGCGCCGAGGTGTACGATAGCGTGAAGGATGCGGTGGCCGATTGCTCCGCCGTCTACGCATCGACCGTCCGGCGTCGCGATCTCGTCATGCCGGTGCTGTCGCCGGAGGAAATGTCCGCCCAAATCGCCGAGTCCTCGGAGCGCTCGGCGATCCTGTTCGGACCCGAACGCTCAGGCCTCGAGACTGAGGACGTGGCGCTGTCCAATGCCATCGTCACCGTCCCGATCAACCCGGAATTCGCGTCGCTGAATCTCGCCCAGGCGGTGATCCTGCTCGCCTACGAATGGTCGAAGCGAGCCCCTCTCGCGATGCCGCCGGCCAAGGAGCTCGAACCGCGCGCTCCTCATGCCGACCTCGAAGGGCTGATCGGGCAGCTCGATCATGAGCTAGCCCGCAAAGATTATTTCCGTCCGCCTAGCCGGTCGCAAGCAACGCGCAACACGATCCGAACGATTCTGACCAAACCCGGATGGTCGTCGCGCGAGATCAAGGCGCTTCGAGGCATTATCCGCGCTTTGGCGCGCGATTGATTGCGTACGGGGCCAACTTGGGGCAATGTATTTCCGCAAAATCGTCCCCTGGAGTTGTTATGCGCGTAGCTTCTGCAATCTTGATAGTGGTGGGTGTGGTCTCACCGGTCTTGCCTGTCTTCGCGCAGGACGCCCCCGACATCGTCGTTGAAGGCCAGCGGCCGGAAAAGAAGGTTTGCAAGTCGATCGAACCGCCGACGGGGACTCGGATGCGCGCGCGCAAAATATGTCAGACCAAGGCCGAATGGCGGCTGGCTGAGCAGACTGCTCAGCGGAACGTCGACCGGGACAATCAGCGACTGAATGCCGACCGGTCCCAGACATTGAACGAGCAGGGCGTCCTCGGACGAAAGTTACCGCACTGAGTTTGCGCCGCGGTAAATCCGCGCGCACTGATTGACGCTCCGGCGCCCAGTGCAAGCGCAAGGCAGGTGACTTTGAACCTTGATTTCATTGCGTTGGGGGATTCTTCGCTTGAGCGCTGGGCCGAGTTTAGTTATTGGCGGCGTCTTCCGAACAGGATGACTCGAACGGTTGGAGCGGACCCATGCGTGTTGCGTTTTGTGTATTAGCTTTGCTGGGCGTCTCGGCACCCGCCGTCGCGAAGGACGCGGTGAATGCTCAGGGTGCAGCCAAGGAGCGCAAGGTCTGTCGCAACGCGGAACAGTCCACTGGATCGATCATGGCCAAGCGGGTGTGCCGCACGAAGGACGACTGGGCCGCCCTCGACGCCGCTCATGCGGCGGAAACGGAACGTTTTAAGATGAATGAAAATGTGCGGAACGGCTCTGCGTCGGGAGCCCCTAGGGGCCAGTAAGCAGCCGTAGCGCTGGATTGCAATTCCGCGAGGGGTGGGTTACGGGCGCCACCTGCTGCGACCGGGCCAGTCACTGGCCGGTCCAATTGATCCCGCATTTCCGGTGAAGCGGCGATCGCGTCGGGCGACTTGGCCCGGCGGTGCGGTTCCGGAACGTTTGAAACGCGAATTGGAGTATTGAAATGTCGAAGCGCACCAGCGCCAAATATAAGCTCGACCGCCGCATGGGCGAGAACGTCTTCGGACGGCCCAAGAGCCCGGTCAACCGCCGCGAATACGGCCCCGGCCAGCACGGCCAGCGCCGCAAGGGCAAGCTCAGCGATTTCGGAATCCAGCTGCGCGCCAAACAGAAGCTCAAAGGCTATTACGGCGACATCACCGAAAAGCAGTTCAAGCGCACCTTCACCGAAGCCAGCAGCATGAAGGGCGACGCGTCGCAGAACCTGATTGGTCTGCTTGAGCGCCGGCTCGACATGGTCGTCTATCGCGCCAAGTTCGCGCCGACGATCTGGGCTGCGCGCCAGCTGGTCAGCCACGGCCACATCCGCGTCAACGGCGTCAAGTGCAACATCGCCTCTCGCCGGGTGAACGTGAACGACGTGATCGAGCTCGGTCCCAAGGCGCAGGAAATGGCTCTGACGATCGAGGCGCAGAGCCTCGCCGAGCGCGACGTGCCCGATTATGTCGTGCCCGACGGTACCGCGAAGGTCACCTACACGCGCGTTCCGAAGCTCGATGAAGTGCCCTATCCGGTCCGCATGGAGCCGAACTTGGTGATCGAATTCTATTCGCGCTAATTTCGAAAGACCCGATCAACGATAAGGGCGGCCGCGAGGCCGCCCTTTTTCGTCAATGGCCGATCGTCTGGTCGAGCAAAGTGCCGATGCGGGTCAGCAGCTCGATCCTCGCAGCGCTGTCATCGAGCTGATGGTCAAGGCCCGCAAGACGCAGGAATTCCACCTTCTTGCCCTGCCCTTTCAGAGCGTCGACCATCCGTTCGCTCTGCGCAATCGAAACGTTCGCGTCCTGGTTGCCGTGGACGATCAGGACCGGCGCGTGGATTGCGGCTGCATTCTTTAGCGGCGAGCCCTCGGTCAGATGCGGCCCGTTCCCGATGAAATCGCGGGCCAGACGGGCATTGGTGAACGAATCGAATTGCTGGCGAAGCATTCCGAGATCGGTCACTGGAGCAATCGCCACGGCCGCCTTGTACAGCGAAGGCTCCACCGCGGCGGACTGCAGAGCAGCATATCCGCCGTAAGACCAGCCGACGATCGCCAGCCGATTGGGATCTGCGATTCCTTGCGAAACCAGGTAACGAGCGGCCGCGGTCACGTCCCCGATCGAAGTGCGCCAGCCCTTGAAGCCGTTTTCTGCAAGCCATTCCTCGCCATAGCCGGCCGAGCCGCGATAATTCGGCTGGATAACCGCATAACCGCGAGCGGCAAGGAACTGGGGAAGCCAATCGAAACCCCATTCGTCGCGAGCGCTTGGGCCCCCGTGCGGCAGCACCACGGCAGGGAGGTTCTTTCCAGCAGAGCCCGGCGGAAGCGTGAGATAGGCCGGTACATTGACGCCGTCGCTGGCCGCAAAGCTGATCGGCTTGACGCTCGCAAGCGGGCGCTTCGCAAGCGCCAGCCGGATCGGTCCGATTTCCTCGAGCTTCTTGCTGGTCCGGTCGAAGCGATAGAATGTGCCAGGGTTGGTATCGCCACTGGCCAACACCAAAATCTTCTGGCCGTCGGCGCTTGCGCCGTGGAAGCTGATCTGCGGCTGGCCGGACAGCGCCTTCGCGAGCGATTGCTGGAGGCTCATCAACTGAGGGTCGAAGTAGACCGTCCGGCGGCGCTCGTCCGCGTAAGTGTAGCCGACAATGCGTTGGCCATTACCGAGCCGCACGACGCCGTCGATGTCGACATTCTTGTCGGAAGCAATCAGCGTTTCGGCCCGGCTCTCGTCGAGCTTCACGCGATAGAGCGCGTCGCGACCATTGAGTTTCTTGAGGACGAATACCGAGTCCGTGTCGGCATCGACGGCTAGAGGATACAGGCCCGAGCCGTCACGGCTGTCGTAAACTCCTAGCTCGCGCCAGTCGCGAGATCCTGCGGCGCGATAGCGCAGGAGGTGACGGCCAGTCATGGACGAGCTATCCGACAGCCTTTCCGTAATCATTTCGATGCGCACGGTTCCGCGGCCGTCAGTGAGGTAGGACTCGACCCCTTCCTTGGGCGGCTCGACCTGCGTGGATTTGAGCGTCGCAAGATCGATCCGATCGACGCCCAGCCCGCTCTTTTGCCGCGAAATCAACGTCCCGGTCGTTCCGACTTCCGGAATATAGACTCGCTGAAACAGAATTTTGCCTTCGTCGGCGGAAACCCAGTCGATCACATCGCCATCGCTTTGGCGAAGAAAGCGGTCGCGCGAAGTGCCCTGCTGACCCAGCGGTTTCATCCCCTGGCCGTCGACCCCGATCGTGAACAAGCGCGAAAATCCGGTCATACTGCCGTCGATTGGCTCGACGCTGGTGTGCTCGCAGACCAGCTTGGTCTCGCCCGCGAAATCGCACCAGCGCAGATATTCGGGCCGTCCGTTGCTGCTGGTGAGGTTGGTCATTTGCCCGGTTGCGAGATCGACGAGCTGGACAACCGTCAGCGAATTCGGCCCCGACATCAGCATCACGACCTTGGTCCCACTCGGCGAAATCTTCATCGACTGAACGTTTTCGCGGGTACCGAACGCCGTTGCGTCCTGGTCTAGGGTCGAAGGTGCCTGGGCGGTTGCGGCACTGCTACAGGCCAACGCGGCGATATTCGCCGCGCCAATCAGAAAAGGACGCATTTGAAAACTCACTCCCCGGAAATTCGGCATTCTCATCGTTTGCAGATTTGTAGCGAATTACAAGGACCTATTGCCGCTACGGCGCCCTAGCGGCCAATCGCCGATTCCAGGAACTCGCCGATGCGGGTCAGGGTTCGAACGCGGGCACCTGAGTCCGCAATCGCGTGATCCAGCCCATCGAGCTTGATCAGTTCGGCAGACTTCCCGGCTGCTCGAAGCTCGCCATACATCCGCTCGCTGTGCGCGATCGAAACATCGGCGTCTTTCTCTCCGTGAACCAGCAATATTGGTACGTTGATCGAAGCGATGTTGCGGATCGGAGACCCTTCGATGAGATGAGGCCCGTCGCCGATAAAAGCGTCGACCAGACGCTCGTTGGTGAAGAATGCCGCCTCCCGCCTAAACAAGGAGAGGTCGGTCACCGGGGCAACCGCAACCGCGGCCTTGTAGAGGCCGGGCTCCACAACCGTGGACTGCAACGCGGCGTAGCCGCCGTACGACCATCCCATGATCGCCAGCCTGTTGGGATCGGCGATCCCCTGTTGGACGAGGTAGCGAGCCGCCGCGGTGACGTCGCCGATCGATCGCTTCCACCCCCGGAAGCCGTTTTGAGACTCCCATTGTTGCCCGTATCCGGCCGATCCGCGATAGTTCGGCTGAATCACCGCATAGCCTCGAGCGGCGAGGAATTGTGCGAGCCAGTCGAATCCCCATTCGTCACGCGCACTCGGGCCCCCGTGAGGGAGGACCACCGCGGGCAGGTTTCGGCCCGATGAACCGACCGGAAGGGTCAGATAGGCCGGGATTTGCGCTCCGTCAGGAGCGCTGATCCGGATGGACTGGACATGGGCGAGTTTGCGGCCGGCAAGCTCGGGCCGGACCGTCGCGACTTGCTCCAGCTTGTGCGAGACCCGGTCGTACCGATAGAAATCGCCCGGTGACGTGTCCGCACTCGCGTGCACGAGCACCTTTCGACCGTCGGCGCTAGCGCCAAGAAAATCGATAAGCGGCTGGTTCGGCAGGACCCTTGCCAGCGACCGCTGGAGGTCGGCAAATTCGGGATCGAAATAGACCGTCCGTCGGCGGTCGTCGGCGTAAGTATAGCCAATCACCCGCTGACCGCGCCCAAGGCGCACGACATTGTCGATATCGACGGCATCGTCCTTGGCTACCAAGGTTAAGTCACCAGTGCCGTTCAACGCCATGCGGTAAAGAGCATTCCGCCCGTCGAGTTTGCGGAGCACGAACAGGGAATCGGTTTCGGCTTCGATGGCGAGCGGAAAGATTCCTTCGCGGGTTATCGTGTTGAAGCTTCCAAGATCCTCCCACACTCGTGAGCCGGATTTGCGATATTTGTAGCGAACCTCGCCGGTCAAAATTTCCGTAGTGCTGCTCAACAGCTTTCGATTGACGTCGACGACCCCGCTGACTTGAGCAAGCACTGGCGTGGAGTAGACCCGAACATGCCCGTGGCCATCGCTTAAATAGCCATCGATCGTCCTTCGAGCTGGCTCGACAGGGACCGCTTTCAATGTGTTGAGATTGATCCTGTCGACGCCGAGACCGGTCTTGGTTCGTCCCAACATCGAACCCGTCATATAGACTTCGGGAATGTAGGCGCGGGAGACGAGAACGGTGTCCCGCTGTCCGGGCAGCCAATCGATGACGTCGCCGTCGAATTGCCTCAGGGATGCGTCATGCTCGCTCGCCTTTTGACCAAGCGAAGCAAACCCAGTGCCGTCGGTCTTGATCGTGACCAGGCGGCTGAAGCTGACCATCGAAGCAAAATAGCGCTGAGCGCCGCCGAACGAGCAGATGAGCCGGTCGTTGCTGGCGAAATTGCACCAATAGAGCGATTCGTCGCGTCCGCCGCTCATCGCCACTTTGGTAATCTTGCCGCTTGCAAGGTCGCCCACTTCGACCGTCGTCTCGGATCCGCGCCCGGCGGACAACATCACGACCTTCTCGCCGTTGGGCGAGATCGCCATCGCCTGGACCTGTTCGCGCGTGCCGAACGCCCTGGCATCTTCCGCCAGCGACGCGGCGCTTGCGCCCCCACCGGAGAGCGCAACCGCCCACGCGCCCAATATGAATTGGCGCAGCATGCGTCCTCCCCTCAGAGCAAGCAACAAATCGGAGCACGAAGCGGAGAGGGATTCAAGCCCTTGGCAGCGTTTCGGCACATCGGTACGCGCTACATGTGACTAACCTGCCACTCCTTCCCGAATGGGCGCCCCACGAGGCGGTGTGGATCGGCTTTCCGAGCGACCCTGAGTTATGGCTTGCTGACTTGAAGCAGGCGGAGCGGGAAGTTGCGGCTTTCGCGGGCGCGGTTCATGCGGACGGGCTCGGTGAGCAAGTCCGACTTGTCGCCGCCCATGAGGATGCTGCAACGGCCGCGCGGGCTCTTGCGCCGTTCGCCACTGTAATCGTCGAGCCGTTCGGTGACATCTGGCTGCGCGACACCGGTCCGATCGTCTGCGGATCCGGCGCGCAGCGCCGCGCGGCCGGCTTCGGCTTCAATGGATGGGGCGGAAAGTACGACCTGCCCGGCGACGACAGCATCGGCGCGCGGCTTGCCGCGCAAGCCAGCCTTTCTTACTCCAAGGCCGACTGGGTCCTCGAAGGTGGAGCAATCGACCATGACGGCAGCGGCACCGTCATCACCACCGAACAATGCCTGCTCAACCCCAATCGCAACCAGCTCACGCGCGACGAGGTCGAAGCGCATCTCGAGCGCGATCTCGGCTTCGAACGCGTGGTCTGGCTCGGCTCGGGCCTCTTCAACGACCATACTGACGGCCATGTCGACAATCTCGCGCGGTTCGTCGCGCCCGGCCGGGTCGCGATCCCAACGCCTGCCAAAGATGATCCGAACGAGGCGGTTTATCGCGACGCCGCCAAGCGCCTGAAGGCGGCCAAGCTGGATATCGTAACTCTTCCTTCGCCCGGGCGCGTCGAGCGCGGCGGCGAAATCATTCCAGCGAGCTACATGAACTTCTACATCGGCAACGCCGTCGTCGTGGTCCCCCAATATGGAGCGCTCAACGATAAGGCTGCGGTTCAGGTCGTCCAGGCGCTCTTCCCGGGCCGCGTTGCAATCGGCCTTCGCGCTGACCACATCCTGACCGGAGGCGGAAGCTTCCACTGCATTTCGCAACAGGTTCCCGAATGACCAAGCTCACCGTCGCCGCTTTGCAGCTCGCGTTCAGCGACAATAGCGGCGCGAACATCAGCAACGTGTCGGATCTCGTCCGCGAGGCCGCCGGCAAGGGTGCCGAGGTCGTGCTCCCGCCCGAACTGTTCGAAGGCCCTTATTTCTGCCGGGTCGAGGATGAAAGCCTGTTCGCGACGGCCCGGCCGAGCGCCGAACATCCCTCGGTGCTGGCGATGCAGAAGCTTGCCGAGGAGCTGAAGATCTGGATCCCGACCAGTTTCTTCGAGCTCGACGGGCCGCACCATTACAATTCGCTCGCCATGATCGGCCCCGACGGCAAGGTCGCCGGAGTCTATCGCAAGAGCCACATACCCGACGGACCGGGTTACGAGGAAAAATTCTATTTCCGCCCCGGCAACACCGGCTTCAAGGTTTGGAACGGGCCGTACCAGACGACGCTCGGAGTCGGCGTCTGCTGGGACCAATGGTATCCCGAGACAGCGCGCGCGATGATGCTGATGGGCGCCGACATCTTGTTTTACCCGACCGCGATCGGCACCGAGCCGCACGACCCCGACCTCGACACCTCACGCCTGTGGCGCCGGGCAATGATTGGCCATGCCGTTAGCAATGTCGTCCCCGTGGTCGCCGCCAATCGCATCGGTATCGAGCACGGCCAGCGCTTCTACGGCCAAAGCTTCATCTGCGACGAGCGCGGCGACATCCTGGCCGAGTTCGGAGCGGAGGAGACCGGCGTGCTGGTCGCGACCCTCGACCTCGCGGCGGCCAGGAAACACCGCGCCGCCTTCGGCTTCTTCCGCGACCGCCGGCCCGAGCTCTACGGGCGGCTGGTCGAAGACAGGTGACTACAGCGCCAACCGAAAATAGACGCTGTCGCAGAGTTCGTCACCGACCTGCCAGGTTCCGGCGCGACGCCCGGTCTCCACAAATCCGAAGCGTTTGAGGAGCCGAAGAGACGTGACGTTGCGCGGGTCGACGTCGGCCGTAAGTTCCGTCGCTCCCAACCTGCGACGATGGTCGATGAAGGCCGCCATCGCCTCGCTGGCATAACCCTTGCCCCACTGCGCGGGATCGATCAGGAATCCGAATTCGGGAAGCCTCCAAGCGCCGAATTTGCCGATCAATTGTCCGTCTAAGGTAACAATGAAGTCGTCGCTCTTGGAAGGGTCTGACTCGACCATCGATGCAATCCAGCGTTCGGTTTCATCAAGCTTCTCGTGGGGCGGGTTCGACCAGAAGCGCATCGCCCGGGGATCGCTCATGATCCGGTGCATTGCGACTGCGTCCTCGTATCGTGCCCGTCGAAGGAGCAGCCGCTCGGTTCGGATCTCGTCAACCATCCCCCAGCGCCTTGGCCCGCGCAAACACCGTTTCGAACATCGCCGCGTTCAGACGGCCCGTATTCTGGTTGTAGCGCGAGCAATGATAGCTCGACAGAAGGATGCGGCCGTCGGGCGCTTCGACTTCGGACCCGTGGCCGAATGATGGCCGCACTCCCAACGCCTTGGCTGCGGCGACGTGCGCGATCTGACCGAGCGCCACCAGGACTTTCACTTTGGGCAGCGCAATCAATGCCGCTTCGAAATAATTGCGGCATGTAGCGATCTCGCGCGGTTCGGGCTTGTTCCCTGGCGGCAGGCATTTGACTGCGTTCAGAATAATGGCGCCCTGGAGTCGGAGCCCGTCGCCCGGATCGGCGCGATAATTGCCCTCTGCCAGTCCGAATTTTAGCAGGGTCGCGTAAAGCAGCTCTCCCGCGAAATCGCCGGTGAACGGCCGCCCCGTGCGGTTTGCGCCATTCTTGCCCGGCGCAAGGCCAACGATCGCGAGCCATGCGTCGCGGTCGCCGAACGCCGGCACCGGCGCGTTCCACCAGCCCGGATGCTCGTCGCGGCACGCTTCGCGGAATGCGACTAGCCGCGGACACAAGGGACAATTGCGCGGGGCCTCGGCCTCGGGGACCGGCGAGATGTCGGCAGGGCTGGCGAACGGCATCGGGCTGACCTAGGCGAGCAGCCGTGGGCGACGCAAATCACCTCTACGCCATCGCCATCGGCTCGAACCGCCCGCACGGCCGTCACGGGCGCCCGGAGCAGGTAGTCCAGGAAGCGATTAAAGAGCTCGACCGTGCGTTCACCTTGTTCGATTCCTCGCCGATCCTGATCAATCCAGCCTACGGCGGCGCCGGACGCGATTTCGCCAACGCCGTGGTGTTGATCGAAAGCGAGCTGCTGCCGCCGCGGATGCTGAACGAACTCAAAGCGATCGAACGCCGGTTTGGCCGCCGCCGCGGGAGGCGCTGGGGCTCCCGAGTACTTGACCTCGACATCGTCATGTGGAGCGGCGGGCGCTGGCGCTGCCGCTGGCTCACCATCCCGCACGCAGCACTCGAAACCCGCGATTTCGTGCTTCAGCCGCTCGCGTCCATTGCCCCCACCCTGCGCGTCCGCGGAGCGCTTACGGTGCGCCACTTGGCCGGGCGCCTCGCCCGAAAGACGCCGGTCTAAATCTTTCGGAACACCGTCCTCGCGACGGCAGCTGCGAGTGGACACCCCTGCGGCGTCAGTTGCACCCGATTCATCTTTGGCGATCGGACAATCGGCTCGAGCTCGACCGCAGCGGAGCTGTCCTCGATGCGATAGAGCGTGTTGGCAACGATCAGGAGCCCTCCCTTGCGAAGGCGTGCCACGAGGCTGCCAACGCCAGCGTCGAAGCGCTCGAACGGATAGCGCGCGGCTAGATGTTTTCCCTCCATCTCATGCTTCAAGCCGTGCGGATCTCTCTGAAGCACTGAGAGAGCAAAGACGAGGTCGAACGAACCAGCGATCGACTCCGGTGCGATTACAATGGTTCGCGGGTCGGCGCTGACGCGGCGTCGCGCGATTGCGCGCGAGCGGGGGTTGATCTCCGCGCCGACGATCTCGGCATGGCGAAACCTGGGCCGGAGCGAAATAAGCTCCTCGCCGGTGGAACAGCCGAAGGAAAGGATTCGCCGCGCTTCCGGTTCGAGCTTGGCGGCAAGGTCGAAGAGCGCGGGATAGCGGTTGAGCCAGGTGTACGCACCCGTCTGGTGAAGCGCACGGCGATGCACGAGCTGAGTCCAGAGGAGTGCGCGACCCTCGACCGTGCGAAGGAGTGCAGCGGCATCGATTGCGCGGACCCAGTAAGCGCGGCGCAAGCGAGCTGCCTTGAGGGTTGGCGCTAGGCGCCCCACGAGATCCATCGCTGCCAAGCTGCATGAACCTCGCATTCGTAGCAACATCGCCTGTGCGGGGTGGCGCGCTTGCCCGCTGCGGCCCACGCGGCTAACGGGACCGCGCTGGTCGGGCCCTTAGCTCAGTCGGTAGAGCAACTGACTTTTAACTATGTGTCGTGCCAGCGGATTTGACTGTTAGAACAAGCGTTTAGAGGAGATCGCGAAACGGTTTTGATAGAGATTTGATAGTGAGGGCCCTTAGCTCAGTCGGTAGAGCAACTGACTTCGATTGGAGTCGCCGCCGAGAAATTGGCGGACGAGAAGGTGTCAAAGTCGGGGAACCCGTCCGCGTCGCGGCGACGGCAATCCCGAGCCAAGCCCCAGCAATGGGGAAGGTGTAGAGGCCTGACGGCACCCGCCTACGTCCTTCGGGATACGGCGAAGGGAAGGTCCAGACCACGAACCCGGCAACGGGGCGGCGAAAGCCGAAGTGGGAGGTTAATCAGTAGGTCGCTGGTTCGAATCCAGCAGGGCTCACCATCAAGTCATTGGCGACCCGCCAGAATCGTGCGAAGTCCCGTCGCGGCTCAGTGGGCCGAATCGGGAAAGAGGCGGCGGGATCGGTCAAAATCGCAAGTCGTCTCTTTCCTTATCACCTTCTCCGCAGACACTCCGCTTGGAAGCCTCTGGTGCAGCCGTTATCGTGCCGGAAATCACCGGAGTAGCTATGTCCCTCGCTCAACCGTCACTGCTCGATCACATTGACCAATCTGCGGACAGTGGCGGCATTGCCGAACAACTTGAGGCATTTACCTACAACGGGCAGCCGACTCTCGTTGAAGATCGCGAGAGCGTTCCACACTTCATCAACGAGTTCTGGACAGCGCGTCAGCGTCAGGCTCACTCGATCCATGAGGTAAGCTATCGCGCTTGCTTCAAGCCGCAGTTGCCCGGCTTCTTCATCGACCGGCTGACCAGCCCCGGCGATACCGTTTACGACCCCTTCATGGGCCGCGGAACGACGCCCATTCAAGCGGCGCTCATGGGCCGTCGCGCGGTCGGTAACGACATCAATCCGCTGAGCACGCTTCTCACTAGACCGCGAATCTCGCCGCCATCCCTCCCCGAGATCGTTAAGCGGCTCGCCGAGATTCCGTTGGAAGACGGCAGGGAAGAACCGGCCGATCTGCTCGCCTTCTACCACCCGCATACGCTCCGCCAGATCAACGCACTTCGTTCCTATCTGCTCGAACGCGAGGCATCCGGCTCGCTCGATCGAGTGGACGACTGGGTCAGGATGGTCGCGATCAATCGTCTTACGGGACATTCGACCGGCTTCTTCTCTGTCTATTCGCTGCCGCCTAACCAAGCCGTGTCCGTAGCGGCGCAGTTGAAGATCAACGAGGCGCGCAAGCAGACGCCGCCAGAGCGCAGCGTCCCAGACATCATTCTCAAGAAATCGCGCTCCCTGCTGAAAGACCATGTGCCGTCAATGGCACCTGCGACTTTCATCACCGGCCCTGCGGATGCGTCAGGGCTGGCGGAAGCCTCGATTGATCTGGTCGTCACCTCGCCGCCATTCCTCGACGTGGTTCAATATGCCGGTGACAACTGGCTGCGCTGCTGGTTTGCAGGCATTGATGCCGAGCAGGTGCCGATCTCGATGCACCGCAAAGTGGAGCAGTGGGAGGCCTTCACGTCGCGCGTTCTGGCTGACCTCGCTCACGCCGTCAGGCCGGGTGGCCACATCGCCTATGAGGTTGGCGAAGTGCGGAACGGCAAGGTGCAACTCGAGCAGGTCGTCTTGAGCGCGGCTCGCGATCTGCCGCTCGATCCGGTCGCGGTGATGATCAACGTTCAAGAGTTCACGAAGACCGCAAACTGCTGGGGCGTGTCCAACAACACGAAGGGCACGAATACGAACCGGATCGTGCTGTTCAGTCGTCGATAACGACCGGCTTGGGCAGACGAGGAACGATTGTCGAATAGAACCCCGCGCTGCTGATCCGCGTCCCCGCTCCGAGCTTCCCGGCATGGTAGAGTTCGCGGATTAGTTCGGACGGCACCATGAACACCGGCACGCAGGGAAACTTCATAATGTCGGAGCAGACATAGCCCGCCACATCGTCCAGCTTAGTGATGAAGCCCTTTTCTTCGAACCTGCGACCAGAGCCCACCATGTAGCTGGGGCAGAAGTAGATGCCGCTGCTGACGGATCGAGCCTCCCAATTTCTGCCCTGCTCGTCGATAAGGTCGAAACCTGATCCCTCGGAAGGGGCAAGAGTCCAGCTTGGGAAGGCATCGCGGATTCGGCGCTCCAAAATGAACGAGATGCGCCGTCCGTCGCGGAAGTAGGTCAACACCTCGTCCTTCGTGAGGTGCATCGCGGACGAAAGTTCGTCCAAGTCCCATTCGAGAATCAATGACTGTGCCATGGGCGAAACGGTTATCCGCCCCGCCGCCGCCAAGCAATGCAGGCTAGCTGCCTTTCCTCTGTAACGGTATGCCTCCTCTGCTCGGGTCAGGAGGGGTGATGGAAAGACCGGTTATCGAGATCACGGCTGAGATGATCGAGGCGGCGAACGAGCTTGTGCCAGCGTCCCGCGTTCACCGGACGCGGGTCAGCCCGGTGGACACACTGGGCGGCATCCTCGGTGAGTTCGCCTTCGCGCAGTGGATCACCGGCGATTGGCGGAAGCACGAAGTTGGAACCAACAAGGGCAAGGCCGACCTGTTCGGTCTCGTCGAGGTGAAAACGTCCATCTATCCGTTCAAGGAAACGCTCAACCTCGTGATCCGGGAGGACTACGGCGCAAAGTTCAAGGACGTCTATGTCCAGAACATCATCGACGTGGCGGACAGCTACCGAAAGGAGATTGTGCCGGGAACGAGAGCGATCATCTGCGGCTTTGCGACGCACGAGCAGGCAACCAGTAAACCGGCACAGCCCATGACGATGCGCGGAGGGATGAAGACTCCCTACGGAGTGTTCAAGACTCCGATCACCGAACTGCGCCCGATGGGCGAGTTTCGCGACTTCTTCAGCAACCTGACCGCGAGCAAGGGTCTCACGGTCAATCTTTGACCGCAGCTAAGGCGCAGCAAGGCGCGTCCGCGCGTCGCCCCTACGTCCGTAGGGCAACCGAACGAAAACCGCGTCTGTGACCGGCGCTGTGCGGCGCTACCAGTAACCCTCTAGCTGACCGACGCCGGTAAAGCCCGGAAGCAGATGCTCGGACGCGAAGCAGGCCGCGGCGAGCGCGATGGCAAGATCCCCGTGGTGCGCGCCAGATTTGCCTTGCGTGATCACCTGATTGCCAGCAGCCGTGGTCTCAAGCTGGAAGGTCTCAAGCTCGGCTAGAATGTCCTCGCGCAGCGGGAGGTCATGGGCGAACGTCAGATCACCGGTGGCGAACAGCAGCGACAAAGTTTCGAGCAGCAGGGTCTTCCCCACATTCACATAGCGGTCCTTGACTGCCCAGTTCTGGCCGACCGTCATCTGGATAGCGTCATGCTGAACGCCCTGATCGTCGAGAAGATTGCTGACCACGCGGCCCAAACCCGAGCCGTCGATCACGAGGCGCGTTCGCCCGCGCAGCGGGTCTTTCAGCATTGTGCGGATCACGTGGCTGACAACATCGGGATAAGACACGCCCTTGAACTTGTCCGCGAATACGATGGTGCGCTGCCGCGGCCCGAGCACCTGCCGGGAACCGCCACCCCACGCGGGCAGGCATTCATCATGGACGCAGACGAGCGCCGTATTGTCCTGCGCCTGCGCGAGATCGACGCCGAGCCAGTAGCGGGACCAGCCATTGACCTTCTCAACGGCGGGGTCGTTGCCGGTGCGCAGGACGACCGTTCCGTCCGCGAGTGTTTCGAGGTTCATAGTCGCAAAGCCTCCATCGGTGAAACGGCCTTCTCGATGGCCGCAATGTCGAAGTAGTTTTCGCCGCCGCCGAGCATGCGAACCATTACCTCCTGCTCGAACTTCGTTGGCGGTAGAGCAGTGCGCAGCCGCTCGACGCGCGCAGCGAGCCGGGGAATGTCAGTGCCGGGGACGACGATCCGCTCGACGCCCGGCTTCGGATCGAGGAACAGCGAGGCGAACATGCCTTGCCGTCCTGCTGGCGTGCTGGCGAAGACGGTGCGCCCGCCGTCTGTCACCATCGGCAGCACGGCGATTAGGCTCTCATCGTCGCAGAACGCCGCCTCGTCCACGAGCAGCAGCGAGACCGTGTAACCGCGAATGGTCGCGCCCGTTGACGGGACGCAGATCAGGCGGGAGCCGTTGCTGCACTCGATTTCGGTTTGCGTGCTGCGCTCAACAGCCAGGTCCGTCTTCGGCAGATACTCACGGACCTTGCGGGCAAGCTCCTTCGCCTGACGTTCTGCGGGGCAGATGACGAGGACCGTGCCACCCCGACGCATTTCGATGATTGCGAGCGTAGCGAGACAGCATGATTTGCCCGCCTGACGACAGACGCGCAGGGCTATCGTTGCGGAGGTCGAGCGAAGAACCTGCCGCTGCCACGGATCAGCGTCGCCGCCGACAAACCGCTCGAACAGCACAGCGGCATCCAGCCGCTCCTCAAGTGAGAGCAGCCAATCATTCAGCATGAGCGATAGACAGACGGCGACGGCGCACCTGCTCGAGGAACATTTGCCCTGCTGCCGGATGCTCGCGGAAGATCGGTTCGAGGATCGCCCGAAGCTCGATCCACTCTCGCGACTCCATGAGACTGACTTGAATGGTGAGCTGCTGGGCGAGCTTGCCCTGCATTGCTGCCATGTCGTGGAGAACCTTGCGCAGCCCCTCCATGCTCGCGAGCGCGAGCGAGTCGTTGCCGTCCTCCTCGGCCTTGCTGATCAGGCGTTCGACGCGACGGGCGAGCGCGTCATAGGTGCTCGCTATGTCCAGCCGCTCGTCATTGAGTTCCGTGGCAACGGCCTGCGCCCGCTCGCGCTTGATCGTCACCGCGATCTCGCGGCGCATCTCCTCCGTGAGATGATTCTTGGCGTGACGGTGAACCGAGGTTCCGTCCAAGCCGTACTTCCGCGCGACCGCGTTGAGCGCGATCCCGCGAACGATGTCCGCGTTGAGTGCTTCGATGCGCGGATGCGCGCAGATCGTGCAGCGCCGCCCTACTTTCTTGGGAGCCATTTCACTGTGCCTCGATCGAGCGTTGAGCAGCGAGGAAGCGGGCCGCATCGTGCACCGCATCAATCAGATCAGCGGAGACCCCATGACTGCCTCGGCACTCAACCTCGTAGCGCGCTTCCAGTCCCTCGATCCCGTATTGCTTCGCCAGCGCCTTCACTGCTTCGCGGCCAGTGACAGCACCGGTCGCTGCATCCGCGAACGCAAGGGCTTGGAGCGCGAGCGCGACTCCATCAGGAGCCTCAAGCAGGTCGCCTGATCCGTCGCGGAACGCGCCGGTCGCCAAGACGGACGGCTCTAAGACGCCGTCGCGCCAGAGCGCCGCTTCGCACAAAGCGCGGTAGAGCGGCGTCAGCATCACTCACCGCCGAGCAGGTTGCTCCGATCACCGCTCGCGATGATCTCGGCATGTTTGGCGGCTGCTTCATCCGGCAGGTCTTCGACACTGCGAAAGACACGCAGCGAAGCGCCCTTCTCGGCTGCAAGCTGCCTCATGCGCTGCTGACCGTGCTTCTCGACGAGTTCGATGTTGGCGTGGAGGATGCCGCCGATCTCGTCATGGACGAGTTTGACCGGGGATGAGCGCCGTTGCTGCGGCGGTGCATTGTCGTCCACGATGCGAAGCGGAACACCGGCCTTCTCGGCTGCTGCCTTCGCCTCGCGATAGGCCTGCCCGCTGCGCGCCTGTTCACGAGTGATCGTGTGCTCGCGCGCCTGCGAAGTGACAGGCGCAGTGCTCTGGCCCGTCAGGCGCGCAGTTTCGCCTTTCATCTTTGCAATGCGCCCGTCCAAGCCAGCGAGCCATTCGTCAAAGTTGTCGTGAGTGACGGGCGCAGGCGTCTTGCCTTCGCCCGTCTTCTTCGCGGCCAACAGATCGTCGCGGTTCTTCCGAAGGCCCGCCGTGTCGGCTTCAAACTTGGCCGTCAGTTCGGCAGTCGTTCGTTCAACCGCCTCTCGAACGGCGGCGTTGATCAGGGCGGAAAGCTGTTGCTCGTCCATATGAAAAACCTCCTTGCACGGCGGCAGGAGGTCGAAGGTCGATCAGTTCGACACAGGCCCTACCTGTTCGTGTGAGGCAATGATGCGAGGACAAGGCGGCGCGGCGTGACCGGGAAGAAAGGCAGTGCCTTTATTGGAGGTGGACTAGCCGGTAGCGCCCATCGTGGCAGAGCTTCCCGCGAACGCCGTAGGTTTGAATGTCATAATTCACGGCGGTCTGCGCTGTGCTGCGCTTCCAGCCGAACCGCTCAACGATCTCTTCGAGCGAGACGCCTTCCGGCCTTTTCAGCCACTCCACGATCTGCTGCTTCTTCGACATGCCTTTGGGAGCGAGGGTTTTCGGCAATCTCCGGACACGCGGCGGCTTCGTCGGCTTCGGTACCGGATAGAACAGCCGCAACGGTTGATCGCTTACTGCTGGCGGCGGTGGAGGAGCTTCGATGCCGAGCAGCTTCATCGTCCCGGTGCGCAGTTTGTCGGGATCGAGGTCAGCCAGCGTTGCCCAAAACTCGCGCGCCTCTTTCCAAGTTCCGGATGCCGCCGTCAGAAAGTTGCGCGCCGCATCTCGATCAGGCCCGCTGATCCCGACTCGTTGACCGCTCTCCATGAGGAGTCCGGCATCCGAGAGCGCCTGCTTGATCACGGCGCGGCCAAGCTGCTCTGCATCTACCATGAGTGCGTCGGCACTACGTCGCGAAGGAGTCGGTTCGCTTTCATCTGGTCCGCAGGTGACGGCTCGTTGCGCCAGATCACCGCAATGGACCCAGCCGGTAGCGACTTCTCAACGCGAAGCACGGGAAGGGAATGCGCCACTAGGGTCGAGTAGGCCTCGTTCCAACTCACTGTGACGTGGTCGAGGCGGTCGCTTTCGAGTGCGGCCATGATCGTTCTCCAATCGCGGATGCGATCAGGGCGACGAAGGGAGTTACCACGTGCCCTCGCCGCCCTGTGCCTGCTCCGCGCGTTGCAGGCAGCAGTGAGGATAAGGGCCGCTGCGGGGAGGTGTGGTGGGGATCGAGGAACTGCCTCGATTAAAGTGACTAGTCTTGCCCGACGAACCGTGAAACCACTTCGGCATGAGACAGCTTCCGCAGAAGATCGTCGAGGGTCTGACGACCAAATCGGATAAGATCAGGGCGTTGGACGCCGCTGGTTTCACCCGGACAGAGATCGCGCAATTCCTCGGCATCCGTTACCAGCATGTGCGCAACGTCCTCGTGCAGTCGGGCGCGCCCGCTCCGGGCAAGCGATCCGTCAAGGAGGCACCTGTTCGCATCGCTCCTGAGCCGTGGCCGATGCAGAAACTCATTGATGCCGGGTTCGATCTCCTTGGTGAGTGCCGCGCGAACGGGGACGGCGCGTTTGCCTTTACGACGCAGGCTCCAACTGACGCAGGCGTCTATGCCTTCGCCGTGGACGGCATCATTCACTACGTGGGTTTGACGCGCTTCGGTCTGCGCACCCGCCTTGGTCACTATGTGTATGGACACGAACGCCAGAAGACGAGCGCGAGGGTTAAGGGGCTGATCCTTGAGGCGCTTGCCGCCGGCCGCTGTGTGTCAGTCCTGATCGCGCGGCCCCCGCAATTCGAATGGAATGGTCTGCCCGTCGATGGGGCGGCGGGATTGGAAACCGGACTGATCAAGCTGATCCGCCCACCTTGGAACCAACAAGGCAATCGTTAGGTGTGGCCGCTCACCAAGACGTGCTTAGGGATGCTCGTCGGGCTGATGATCGGTCTGTGCCTTGCGATAACCGCTCTCGTGCTGTTCGGACGGCTGTTCGGCTGATCACTGTCTCGATGCGGGATTCAGGACTCGTCGGGCATTTCATTACCTTAAATCGCTGTTGCTCGGCGGCGAATCGTGTGTATCTGGAGAAGCCGTATGACCGATGCGGCGCCAATCAGCCATTCCGAGCGCATTCTGCGAGGCTTGCTCGCAGATCCTGCTGCTGCCGCACGTTGGTACGCCGAGAAGCGCATCGGTTTCCTCGAATACAAGATCGAACGCGCCCGCGAGAAGCTTGCCGCTCTCGAAGCTGAGCTTGAACTTGCAAGGGAGGAGTGGCGAGCGATTGAAGCAGGCGACGCCGAACCCAAGCACTCGGACGAGAGCCTTGCGCATTACGCCAAGGACCAGCGGGAGGAGCACCAAGCGATCAATCGCTCCGAGTTCCAAACCGACCGGAACCTGATCGACGAAGCCCTTGATCTGACCGGCCTCCGAGCGCGCGGTTGGTTTGTCACCGAAAGCAAAGCGGATGATTGGGGTGAGTATGTGATCCTCGCCCGCTCACGCTGGAGTCCGCGCAAGAGAAACAACGCCAAGCACGTTCTCGGTTGTTTGCATCAGGGGATCGCTGCCTTCGAGGCGGCTCGGGCCGAGGGCGCGTCGCAGGACGAATGCTCGCGCATTGCGCGCGCCACCTACGACGAAGCGCTTGGCGATCTTGGCGGGCTTACCGCAATCGAGACCGAGCCGGTTTTGTTCGCCGTGAACGCATATCGGAACGCGAGAATTGAGAACCAGCGCCTTCCGAAGAAGGATTGGGAGCCGAAAGCATGGGCCGCCTTCCGCGCGGCACTTGAAGGGGCAGCCACTCGGGCCACAGGACCGCCGAATTAGCGGGCGGGGCAAGCCCCCGCGATGCGCCGCCCGTTGTCATAGCGGGCAACGTAGCGAGCGACGCCAGCCCGAAGTTGCCAGCAGCTAAGGTTGGTCGAACCAGCAAAGGCGACAGCGATCATCCGCCCATAGCGGTCCCGTGTCACCGGCTCCAATCGGATGGGGCCGAGCGACAGGCCGCGACGCAGATTCGCCTTCGCTCGTTCAGCCGCCCGGTCGTCACAAATGCGGTCCCGGTATCCTCGACGGCATGGGCTGGACGAGCGGTATTCTGGCGCGTCGATTCCGAGCAGCCGCACCTCGCCAACATTGGCGCAGCGGATGCCGTCACCATCAATGACGGCGGGAAGGTCGCAGATGATCATGTGCCGAGGCGGTGCGGGTCGTTGGCGAACGGCGGCTTGCCGTGCGCCTGCCGGAAGGCGGCGATTAACTCGGACTCGACCTCGACGGGCACTCGCCCCGGCGTCTCCTTCCACGCAATGCGCAGCGGCTCGATGTTCGCAAGCTGCCAGATCAGGCGACCGCCCCAATGGCCTATGGGTTTGCCCGCGCCGAAGTCAGCGAACTGCGCGATACGGCGCTTTAGCTGGTCAGCCTTGCCGATATAGACGACCTCCGCGCCTTCGACCCAGTTGGCGAGCAGCGCATCGCGCGGAACGGTCGGGTCTTTGCCTTTGAACCAGCCGCCGCAGCTTCGGTCGGCGAAGGTGATCGGATCGCTGCCGGTGTAGGTGATCACATAGACCCCGCCCGTCGAAGGACAGGCGCTCGTCCTGACCGCCGGGAACGGCACCCAGCCGACGAATCCGGCTGCTTCGAGCGACGGGCGCGTGAACTGCATGTAGTGAGGTTAGCGCGCCTTTGCCTGACGGCAACTGCCGTAGAGGCGTTCGGCCTGCTCGCGCGTCAGGCCGCGGCGCATGGCTCGCTCAATCGCTTGCCGGGAGATCGCCTCCTCCGCGTCCCGGTTGTCGAGCAGGCCTTCGTGCATCGCGTCCGACTCCCCGACGAGATCGACGGTCAGGACGCCGGGGAGCCGGTCAACGAGGGAGCCGACCGTCAACAGGAAGTCGTCGCGCGTCCGCAGTCGCCCGTGCTCGATCGAGTGGCTGTCCGTGCCGCCCGTATTGGCGCGGCTCGTCGGCAGGTCCAACTCGCCGTTGAGCAGGGCGACGGCACGGCGGGCGATGCTGCTCCGGGCGTCGGTAACGACACGGCCCTCCCACCACAGACGGAAGGGCCTGCCGCGCGCAGGAGTGATCAGCGCCTTCATAGGACTGCCGCGATGATCGAGGCCACGATCACCAGCCAGCCTAGACCTTCGGCCCATAATCGGGCGAACCGCCACAAGCGGGCGGCAGCGCCGGTCAGAGACGCGCGAAGCGTCGGTTGGAGGGGTGAGCATGGGGACGAACGCTCGTCCCCATTCTCTGCGCCTGTGAGTGGGATCACGTTGCTCATGCCGCGGCTTCCGGCACAATGGCATGGAAGCGCTCGGTCCCGCCCTCGTCAAAGGTGGACCGGACGGCGACTCCGTGTTGGCTGGCGAAATCATAGTGGAAGGCGCTCTTGATCGTGCTCGGCTTCCATGTCGGCACGGCGGCCGCGAGCTCGTCCAGCGTCGCCCCTTCCGGGCGCGCCATGAGGTTGAACAAGGCGGATTGCCTCGTGCCGTAACGGAACGGCTTATACTCGCCCTTCGGGGCGGCATACGTCCCGCGCCGCTTCTTCGGCTGGGCCTCGTCCTTCGCGGGAGCGCTGGCTGCTGCCTTGGCCGGGGGCGGACCTCCCGCTGCATCGAGGCGGGCTTGCAGGGCCTCTGCCGTCGACTTCCTGATCTGTGAGGGTTTTAAGACGATGCCGCGCTCGGCAAGCGCAGCGGCGATCTCGTGCTTCGTCATGTCATGCTCCTTTGATCGCAGGAGCCTCCTCCTGCGGCCATTGTATGAGTCCTTCCGAGGTGGATGCTCAACCGGAGCCGCGCGGATCGCCGCGCCAAGTAATCATCAATTATGTGGCGAGGCGGCGCTAACCGCCGATGCGCTCACGGTTATGCCAGTGTGCAGCGTTCCGGTTTGATAGGCGCTTGATCGTTTGCGCGCCATTTTACCTGTTTCGCGCCGGTCGATTCCGGCGGTTCGAGGATGGGCGACGCCTCGCGAGCAAGGCGGTTTACATAATCCGCGCTGGGGATCGTCAGCAGGGCGGATGGAGCGCGGGTAGTGTGCTTCCGAGCGGCCCGCGATCCTGACCGGTCATGTCGCTGCATGTCGCCGGTATGTCACCCGGTGACATGCGAGAAACGCTGGATTTCTAAGCGGTTCGTGCCGGTATGTCAGTTATGTCAGTTATTTGATCAAAAAGTATTCGGCCTAACCCCATGCAAACGAGCGCGAAACGCACCGGGTTAGCCGCACGAAAAAGTTTGATGCCGGTGACATGTGACATGCGACACCGGCCTCTCGGGCTTTTCTGCAATAGCGACTGGTGGTTAGGAGTATGTCACCGGTGACATGTCGCATGGACCGGTGACATACTATCCAGCACCGGCCGCCTTCTTCAGATCGTCGTAGGTGCCTTCCCACGGCTGGCGCTCCGTCATCGCGCCCTCCATCTCCCACGGCTCCCATGCGCTGCACGTGCCATAGGACCGCTGCGTCACTCGACCGACCGCCTCGCGGAACATGTCGGGCGAACCGAAGGACAAGCCTCGCTCCTGACCCTTCTCGAAGTACATGACCTGACCGCACTGGTCGATCTGCGCACGGTCAACGAACCGGGCCGTTCGGCAGCACTCGGCACATGGCACGAGATCGCGGATGCGCTTCGATAGCTCCTCGGACGACAGGCCGCGCGCCTGCATCGGGTGAGAGGCCCGCAGAACTTGGAGGATCGACTTGAACGAGGCGACGCCCCTGCCCGCTCGATCGTGCGGCAACGTCAGGGTTTCAGCGACCTCGTGCAAGAATGCGAGAACGGGGTCGGACATGATCTTGTCGTCCGCCTTCGCTCGGTTCGTATGGGCGAAGCGGATCAGGTCACGGTCAACCTCGAGCTTGAGCAGATATCCGAGAACAATCGCAGGACCGTCGCCGCGCAGGAACTCGTAGAACGGCTCCCAATAGGCGGATGCCTCCCGCTTGCCCTCGTCCGTCTGCGTGTCCCAACGCTTCTGAACCTCGATGATCGTCCAACGCCTATCATCGTCCTCGATCAGCACAGCGTGCTCGCTGTTGGTCGTGGCGATCAGCCGGTGGACGTTTTTCATCTGGACGACCGCCTTGTGCTTCTCCTCATACGTCCACAGGTCCGACGAGATGAACGTCTTGAGGGCCTGCGCGAGCCGGGGATCGCCGGAAAAGATCGCCTCCTCCGCGCCGATGATCGTGCAGCCAGCGAGCGAGCGGTTGAACCTCGTCAGGAGCCGTTCGGCTTCCGCGACCTCGCGCGCCGCGTTCTCGAAGATCGCCTTGAGGAACTTGAACAGGAAGGACTTGCCCTGTCCCTGCGGGCCGCGGATCGCGATTGCGGTCGGCGGCGAAGGTTCGGTTGGGCGCTGAACGGCGTCCGCGAGATAGTGCAGCACCCAGCGGGCAAGATCGGCGTCGCCGCAGCATAAGACCTCGCTGATGTATCGGAGGAACAGCGACGGATCGCCGTCCATCGGTTCGACGGCGAACCCGCGCCAGAGATTGTAGCAGCGCCCGCGATAGGTCGAAGGTTCAATGACGATCCCTTCGTACTCGCGCCGGTCAACGTCCGCGAGCCAGAGCGGGGCGACGGGCACGGCATCCCTGCCGACGCGAACGCGCTTGTTCGCCATCTTGAGCAGGAAGTTGGTCTTGTTCCACGTCTTCAACTCCGGCGCGCGGCAGTCGAGGATCTCCATCTGCCCGTCGAGGTCGATGATCGCGAACTCGTCATTGATCGAGGCGACCACGTCATAGGTCAGGCCTGACGGCGTTCCCTGCGGGAACTTCTCGATCTGCTTGAGGGCAGATGCGATCCGTGCCTCGCCAACCAAGTCACCCTTCTCGCGCCAGAGCGGGTGCCCGATCTCAGCATAGTGTTTGTCGATCTCGTGAAGCTGCGTCTTGATCGTTTCCATGTCCGCGCCGCGCGCCCGCATGGAGGAGCCGATCTTGAACAGGAAGTGCTGGCGCCCTTCGACCTCGCTCAACGGCGGTTCGCGATAGCCGACGTCTGACTGCTCGCGGACCGGGCGACCGCCCTTCTTCCGCTCCCGGTTACGCTCGGCAAGCTCCGCGATCTGTTCGGCGGTATGCCGGAGTTCTCGCTGAACGAACGACAGAAGGCCCTGTTTGTCCATGAGATCGGCGCAGGTGGCCCGCTGGTCATAGGCGAAGACGCTGACCGCCTCGCGCTGCGCCCCGTAGAGCGGCAGGTTCATGGCCGAGGGGGTCTCGCAGTCCTTCGGATCAACCTGCTTCGGAAAAATCTCCTTCGACTTGGCACGGTACTTCGACGGCAGCTTGGAGCGGATGAAGTCGAGGGCTTCGACCACATCGGCGGCGGGGGACCGCTCGCAGAAGATGAAGAAGTGCAGACCACGCGACTTCGACCGGCATAAGAGGCCTTGCGAGCCGACGAGCGCCTTCTTGATCGCCTCAAGATCGCCGTCGCGGCACTGATACAGGTCTATGTCGATTGCGCCCCAAACCGCCGTGCCGTCCGAGCAGAGCGGCGAGCGGCCAATCGACTTCCGGCCGGCGAGATGGTCTTCGATCTCCTGCTCGGAAGGCGCACCGGCGACGGTGCGGTAATCGGGCTTATACTTCCCGTCATGGCGCGGGACGAGCGAGCCTTCATCGTAGGTGATGAAGGAGGGGAACCCGTCGAAAAGTTCTGAGAACGACATTGGGATGCTACCTCGGGGTTTGAGGCAACAGCCGGTCAATCGGTTGTGGCGCTTGGCGCGGCCACCATATGACGATTGCGCAGTCCGACCATTGCATAACGCGAGGGCGTGATTGGCTAGTTGCCGATCACGCCCTCAGCCGGTTGGTGCTCGACGCGGTGACTGCGCATGAAGGAGAGCAGTTCGTCGCGCTCGTATCGGATCGCCTTCGACCCAATCCGCAGATACGGCGGGCCGTCGCCATGCCAGCGGCGCTCACGGAGCCAATCGACGGACATTGAGATCATCCGGGCGGCGTCGCGCTCGGTTAGGATCGGCGGGAATTGCGCCTCGTCAATGAGGCGGGTGACTTGTTCGAGAAGTTCCACGGTGAACACTCCCGCGCACGGCCTTTCTCCGTGGGCATCGGTTGGGAGTGCTAGGGAGCCGGGGGCGCTGCCGTCCTGGGTGCCTCACCGCGCGCCGTAAAGGTCAGCAACGCGGGCGCTCGGTCAATTCCGCAACTTGGCGTCAGCCAAGGCACCATCTTCTCGCCCCGGCCTCTCCTGCATAGGCATCCGCAGGAGGAAGCACGGTCTGCGTGTGATGGAATAGGATTATGCGGGTTGCAAGTGGGAGGCGAGGTAGATGCCTATCTTGTCCGTCGCCTCGCGCATGACCCCAAGATCGAGGCGGGAGACGTATTTCTGCCCCATCGTCTGTGTCAGCTTGTCCCCGCGCAGGTATGCGATCACCGGTTCCGGCAACAGGCAGTTATAGGCGGCTTCCGAGAACACGTTGCGGGTGTTGTGGAAGACGTAGGGCAGCTCGTCGTCTCGAACCTCGATGATCGGCCCGCCGTTGTCGCGGCGCGGGAAGACATACTTGGGGTGCAAGCCCTTCATCTCCTTGAGCACGGCAATCGCGGGCTTGGACAGCGGCAGGGTCCGCGCGAGTCCGTTCTTCATCCGGTCGAGATGGATCGTCCCCTCGTCGAGATCGACGGCTGACCATTCAAGGTTCGTCAGGGAGCGGCGGCGGATGCCGGTATATGCGCCGAGCAGCCAGACGGCCCGCTTCGCCGTCCAATCGACCTTGGCGACGCGCTCGCCGAAGTCTTTGAGATCGGCAATGGCGTTCTCGCGCTTCTCCTCCTTGTAGAAGAAGCCCTTGGGGATGCGCATGTCGAGGCTGCGATGTTTAAACAGGGCGCGGATCAGCTTGACCACATGGTTCGCCGTGTAGGGTCGATCCCCGAGCCGCTTATGCAGCGAGGCGAGGTCTGCGAAAGTGATGTCCGCGAGGTCGCGTGATCGCCAGCGCGAGCAGTGCAGACGGACAAGCGACTTATAGGAGTCAGCCGTCGCCTGCGTCATCTTCGCGCGCGACGGGTGCATGTTGTGCTCGATGTAGTCGTCCAGTGTCTCGTCGAGCGTGGCGGTGCGCTTCCGACGCGGATCGACGCCCGACGAGATCACGCCGCGCAACTGCTCGGCTGCCTCGCGCGCTGCCTTCGCCGTGACTCCCGGCCACTCGCCAATCTTTTTTCGGACGTTCCGCCCGTTCAGCGACTTCACCACGTAGAAGGTTCGAGTTCGGGTGCCGATGGACAGTTGGAAGCCGGGCAGCTTGTCGTCCAAGTACCAGACGGTGCCGGAATCGGCGGCTGGCAGTTTGCGGATCGTCTCGTCGGTCAGTCTCGCGCGTGGCATGTGGCCCCCATTTTGATAGACATTTGATAGGAGTTCATGCGACGTGATAAGATATGAGCATACAGACGCCAACCGGAAAACGTTGGGATTCAGTCATTTACCATACGTGAGCCCACATCAGCAGGCCTAGACGTTCAAGCTTTTAATCAGTAGGTCGCTGGTTCGAATCCAGCAGGGCTCACCAGCGCCCCGTCACTCCCCACTCAGCGCGCGGCCATGGTTGCAGGGTCGAGCATCCCCTGCTCGGGGAGCACCATGCGCAGCTTCTTGCGCGCAAAATCGATCGAAATTTTGTCGAACGCGCGCATTGCGTTCATTCCGAGCAGCATGGCCGGCCGATCGTCGAGGTCGAGCGCCGCAAAGATCGGAGCATCGGAGAAGAAGATCGCGAGGTCGCGCATCGATACTTCGCCGATCTTCAATTCTTTGACCAAAACCGCTTCCCCGACCAGCCGTTCGCCGGTCACCGAAATCATCGACGTCCGCTCCGGCTCGCCCAGCTTCCGGCTAAGCTCGAGCTTCCGGCGAAGCGCCCAATTGCCCATCGTCATTTCCGATCCCGTGTCGAGTACGACGCTGATCGGGGAGCCGTTCAACTTCGCGTCGGTGACGATGAGATGGCCACGCTTCAGTTTCCCGCGGACCACGATCGTTGTGCCATCCTCTCGTTCGACTCGCTTGGCCGACGGGACGATCGAGATCATCCGCTTCTTGAAGTCGAACATGACCCGTTGCGAGCGCAGGGAATCAACCCCGAGAATCCCGTCTGCACCCATGTGGCCACGATCCAGCAAAGCCGCCTCGACGCTTCGAACCCGGTCGGCCCCGAGCCCGAGCCGCGGGACGATCGCGGTGCGGACTTTGGACTTACCGGTCACGCTGTGAAGCGTCGCATCGGGTCCGGGCGCAAGGCCGAGCTGGGAGGCGAGTGCCGCGGACACCGCGGTCCGGTCGGCGCCGGTATCGACGAGAAAGCGATAGGGACCGCTGCCGCCGACCGTCACCGGAACGGTCATGCGGTCGTTGCGGTCGACTGCGAACTCGATGTCCTGAGTGATCGTGGTGCTGTCGACAGGTCCCTCATCGGAGACCGCGTCGACCGACGTCTTGAGCGGTTGACTGGGCGCCGGCGACGCAAGCGCGGCCGCAACAGCCAAGCCAAGGCATTGTGCTATCCGCATCGCAAGGATCCTTCCGGACCGACCGTACGCCGCCAGAGGGGCGCGCTCAACTTCGGCCTCTCAACCAACTGGTAAGGGATCCTTGCTAAGACCTGACGCTGTGGGGCCGGGTTCGACATTCGTCGGCACGGATTGCAATGGCAAACGTGCCCAAGGCGCGGGGTTGAACTGTGAAAGAAATGCCCGTCGAAACAACGCTCTACTCGCTAGCCGATGCTCCGCCTTCGCCGCCCGATCGGCGTGACGGCGAACGCCACCTGACTCTGTTCCGCGTAGGCTCGCTGACCATCGGCGAGCGCCGCGAACTTTGTCTGATCAAGAACATATCCGCCGGCGGAATGATGATCCGGGCCTACTGCACCATCGCTCCCGAAACGCGCCTCTCGATCGAGCTCAAATGCGGCGAGCAGGTCAGCGGCACCGCACGATGGGTCGAAGGCGATGTCGTCGGCGTTGCCTTCGACGAGCCGGTGGATGTCGTCGATCTGCTTGCAACCTCGATGGAAGGGCCGCGTCCGCGAATGCCGAGAGTCGAGGTCGATTGCCTGGCCTGGGTCCGCGAAGGTGCCGAGACTCACCGCGTGAACGTCTGCGATGTGTCGCAAGGCGGAGCAAAAGTGTCTGCTCGCCGCGAGCTCGGCATCGGCGCCGATGTCGTAATGACCTTGCCGGGCCTGCCACCGCAGCCGGCAGTGGTCCGGTGGCGGGATTCAAGCAGCTTTGGGATCACATTCAACAAAGTGATCGCGCTTCCGTCACTGGTGGCGTGGCTTCATCAACAGCGGGACCGGCTTCGAGCCGCCGGCTGAAGAGCTGGCTTATTCCCCGAGCGATCCGAGTGGAGACCAAACCCAGCTGTCGACCAGGCGCTGCTCGTCGGGCGTGAGCTTGCGGCAAGCGAGCCCGGGTCGGCGGAAATCGGGTACGACGCGCGGTCGCGGCTTGGGAATGTTGCGAAGGACCTCTTCGGGCTGCAGTTCAGTCTTGAAGGCCACGCCAGCCTGTTCTTCGTGAACCCAGGCGACGCGCCCTTTGACCTTGAGCTCGTTGCGCCGGAACAAGATCTCCGATCCTTCGACCGGCAGGTCTTCGCCCTCAATCAGAGCGCCCTGCGCGGAAAGATTGCGCAGCTTCACCGGAACTCGCGCGCCGCCGACCTCGATCGAGGCGGCAAGGAGTACGTTCGACCGGCGCGACTGCCGGTTGGAGGTGAAGCTGCTCTCGTCCATCGCGCGATGATAGCGGCGCTCTGGTAAAACTAGTTTTAACGTCCGGCCCCGCGCTTGCGAAACAGCAGCATCATATTGTTCGCAGGCATGAATTTGTCGTCGGTCAATTCGAAATTGCGGTCCCGCGCAGCGACTTCGAAGTCCTCGACGCGGCGAAGGCCCCAATTTGGGTCGCGTTGCCGAAGGTCCGCGTCAAACGCGCAGTTGCTCGGCGCGGTCGTCACCTTCCCGCTAAGCCACGGCCCATAAAGGATCAATGGCGCTCCCGACGGCAGCAGTCGCGCCGCGCCTTCGATCAAGCCCAGCGCAGCGGCCCACGGGCTGATGTGGACCATGTTGATGCTGAGCAACGCATCGGCCCGTTTCACCGGCCATGCCGAATCGCTCGCGTCGAGCGCGATCGGCCTTCGAAAGTTATGCAGCCCCGCGCCCGCCTGCCGCGCGGCGATCGAGCCGAGCGCGTCGGGATGGACATCGCTCGGCTGCCATTCCAATTGCGGAAACGCTCGGCAAAATAGGCCGAATGTTCGCCGGTGCCGCTGGCGATCTCGAGCACAAGTCCGCGTTCGGGAAGCCATTGTTCGAGCACATCTCCAATCGGCTCGCGGTTGCGCAGGGCGGCGGGTGCCGAGCGCAGTGCGTCGGACCCCGCGGGAGCTTCGTAGAAGCGCCTGTCGCCCACTTATTCGGCGGCCTGCGCCGCCTCCGCTTCGCGATAGGTCAGGATCGGCTTGCGCGCAGCCAATGTTTCGTCGAGCCGGCGTCGAGGCGCGTGAACCGGCGCCTCCTTGAGCGTCTCGTCACCGGCCTTGGCGCGCTCTGCAATTGAGCGCATCGCCATGATGAACTGGTCGAGCGCCGCGCGCGATTCGGTCTCCGTCGGCTCGACCAGCATCGCGCCGTGCACCACCAATGGGAAATACATCGTCATCGGGTGGAAGCCCTCGTCGATCAGCGCCTTGGCGAGATCGATCGTGCTCAGGCCCGCAGCGAAACCGCGGTCGGAGAAAATCGCTTCGTGCATGCACGGCCCGCTCTTGCCAAACGGCGCGTCGAGCACGTCCTCGAGGCTGCGCAGGACATAGTTGGCATTGAGCACCGCATCCTCCGCGACCTGGCGGAGGCCCTCGGCGCCGTGGCTCAGCATGTAAGATGCAGCACGGGTGAACATCCCCATCTGGCCGTGAAACGCGACCATCCGCCCGAAGCTCTGCGCATGATGCTCGCCGGCCGTTTCTTCCTCGACCAGGACGAAGTGACCGTTCTGCTTCTCGATGAACGGAAGCGGCGCGAACGGTGTCAGCGCGGCCGACAACACAACCGGCCCGGAGCCCGGCCCGCCGCCGCCATGCGGGGTCGAAAAGGTCTTGTGCAAGTTGATGTGCATCGCATCGATGCCGAGGTCGCCCGGGCGCACTTTGCCAACGATCGCGTTGAAATTGGCGCCGTCGCAATAGACAAAGGCACCCGCAGCATGCACCGCCTCCGAAATCGCGATCATGTCCGGCTCGAACAGCCCGCAGGTGTTGGGGTTCGTGATCATCACCGCGGCGACGTCCGGCCCAAGGCGCGCCTTGAGCGCCTCGAGATCGACGCGCCCAGCCGCGGTGGCGGGAATGTCTTCGACCCGATAGCCGGCGAACGCTGCCGTCGCCGGATTGGTGCCGTGCGCGCTTTCGGGGACCAGCACGACTTCGCGCGCATCGCCGCGCGCTTCGAGCGCGGCCCGGATACAGAGCAGGCCGCACAGCTCGCCGTGCGCACCGGCCTTGGGACTCATTGCTACCGAGTGCATTCCGGTCAGGGTCACCAGCCAATGGCCGACCAGGTCGATCAGCTCGAGCGCACCCTGGACGGTGTCGACCGGCTGCAGCGGATGGATGTCGGCAAAGCCGGGCAACCGGGCGACCTTCTCGTTAAGCCGCGGATTGTGCTTCATCGTGCACGACCCGAGCGGGAACAGGCCGAGGTCAATCGCATAATTCTGCCGCGACAGCCGCGTATAGTGACGCACCGCCTCGGGCTCGGACAATCCGGCCAATCCAATCGGCCGCGACCGTTCGAGGCCGACGAGCCGTGATGCGCGCTCCGGGGCTGCTTCGAAGTCGACCCCGCTGCTCTCAATATCGCCGATCTCGAACAGCAGCGGCTCTTCGAGCATCAGCGCCCGGTTACCGGTGACCGTCCGGCTCTCGCCTTCGGCGTTCGCCGGCGTCGACGGACGCCATCCCGACGGGTTGACGGTCATCGCACCAACTCCTTCAGCGCCGCTTCAAAGGCACCGATATCCTCATCGGTGACAGTCTCGGTGACCGCCACGACGAGACCATTCTGGAGCGGATCCACGCCGGGATAGAGCCGGCCCAGCGAAACCCCACCCAAGATGCCCTTGTCGGCGAGGTCGCGCACCGCGGGGCGGGCTTCGATTGGCAGACGCAGCGTAAATTCGTTGAAGAAGCTGTCGTTGACCAGCTCGACGCCGGGAATTGTCGACAGCCGATCGGCGACCTCGCACGCGCGCGCGTGATTCAACTTAGCAAGCTGCCTCAGCCCCTTTTCGCCCAACAAGGCCATGTGGACCGAGAAGGCCAGCGCGCACAGCACCGAGCTGGTGCAGATGTTCGACGTCGCTTTCTCGCGGCGGATATGCTGTTCGCGGGTCGACAGAGTCAGCACGAAGCCGCGCTTGCCCTCCGCATCGACGGTTTCCCCGGCGAGGCGTCCAGGCATTTGCCGGACATGCTTCTCACGGCAGGCAAACAGCCCGGCATAGGGCCCGCCGAATTGCAGCCCGACGCCAATCGACTGGCCTTCGCCGACGACGATGTCGGCGCCCATCTCGCCAGGGCTTTTGATCGCGCCGAGTGCGACCGGCTCGGTCACCACCGCAATTAGCAGCGCGCCGGCGGCGTGAGCAGCTTCGGCGATGGGGGTCAGGTCGGCGATACGGCCGAGGATGTCGGGATATTGCACGACTACCGCGCTGGTCTCCGCGTCGATCGCGGCGATCAGCCGCTCGGCATCCGTTTCTGCGCTCAATTCGGGGAGCGCGGTCTCGAGCTTGTCGCCGGTGAAGCGAGCCATGGTCTTGGCCACGCTGACATAATGCGGGTGGAGGCCGGACGAGAGGATCGCCTTGGTCCGCCGGGTGATCCGCCGCGCCATCCCGATCGCTTCCCAGCAGGCGGTCGACCCGTCGTACATCGAGGAATTGGCGACCTCGCAGCCGTACAGCCGAGCGACCTGCGTCTGGAATTCGAACAAGACCTGAAGCGTCCCTTGCGCAATTTCGGGCTGGTAAGGCGTGTAGCTGGTCAAAAACTCGCCGCGCTGGATGATATGATCGGCACTCGCCGGCACATGGTGGCGATAGGCGCCGCAGCCGAGGAAGAAGGGTACCTCGCCCGCCACCAAATTCTTGCGGGAGAGCACGGTCAGCTGGCGCTCGACGCTGAGCTCGCTGGCATGGTCGGGAAGGCCCTGGACTCCGTCCTTGAGCCGCGCTGCCTCGGGCACGTCGCGGAACAGCTCGTCGATCGAGCTCGCGCCGATTACCCCGAGCATCGCGCTGCGGTCGGTGTCAGACAGTGGGAGATAACGCATCAAGCAGGCTTTCTCATGATGAAACGGAGGCGGACATAGTCCGCGATGTTGCTGTCGAAACTCGCGGCCACCGCGGCGCCGATGTCTGCCCATTCGGCTTCGGGAACTCCCGCGCGCTCGAGCCAACCCGTTCGGAACGTGGTCACCCAGGCCGCAATTCCGTGGTCGAGCGCGGTCGGCCGCTCGATCAGCCGGGCGTCGATCTGCTCGAAGCCTGCTGCTTCGTAGACCGCGGCAAAATCCTCGACCGACGCGTACCAATTGCTGCTTTCGACCGGCGGCGCATAGCCACGGATGATCAGCTCGGCGTCGAGCACTTCGCGCAGCCGCGCAAGGTTGCCCTCGCCGCCCATCTCACCGGCAAATCGCCCGCCGAGCCTCAGCGCATTGAAGACCGCCAAGGCGACCCGCTCCTTGTCGAGCATCCAGTGCAGCGCAGCATTTGAGAAAGCCGCGTCGAACGCCGCTTCGTATGTCATGTCGGCTGCGTCGATCAGCTCGGCGTAGACCCCCGCGGCCCGCGCCGCTTCGACCATCTCGGGCGAATGGTCGATTCCAACCACTTCGGCCCCGCGGTCGATCATTTTGAGCGACAAGGTTCCTTCGCCGCAGCCGACATCGAGGATCCGCTCGCCCGGCTGGGGGTCGAGCAGATCGAGGGCGGCGGCGCCCAGCTCGGCGACGAATCCGCCGACGCTGGCATAATCGGCCGCGTTCCAGCGGCTCGTCGAGGCACCAACCTTAAAGGCAGGGGCCTGGCTCAGAGCGTCTGCACCCATTCGCGATAAGCGGCTTCGTCCATCAGACCGTCGACCTCACTCGCGTCATCCAGCCGGAGCTTGAAGAACCAGCCGTCGCCTTCCGGCTCGCGGTTGATCAGCGAGGGATCATCGGCGATCGCCGAATTGCCTTCGACAACCTCGCCAGCGACCGGGGCGTACACGTCCGACGCCGCTTTGACCGATTCCACCACTGCCGCCTCGTCGCCCTTGGCGAGCCGGCGGCCGGCCTCGGGCACTTCGGCGAAGACGATATCGCCGAGCGCCTGCTGGGCATGGTCGGAAATGCCGACCGTGGCGGTGTCGCCCTCGAGGCGGACCCATTCATGCTCACGGGTGAAATAAAGGCTCATGCGGCGGCTCCCTTGCGGTGATAGCGGTGCGGAACGCTTTCCAGCACAGTGGGATCCGAAGCTTGGAATTCACGTGACTTGAAGTCGCGGC
>JADMIO011251623.1_pt1 | contig 71397 bp, 59 predicted proteins | sample 8958161 | NCBI WGS metagenome assembly JADMIO01 (sample SAMN16585339, study PRJNA669376) | soil metagenome | isolation source: Crop rotation soil | place: USA: Cullars Rotation, Alabama | collected 2011 | reverse complement strand
GACAACTTGTCCACGTGGAATTCTAAGCTTAGGATCCCAATGTGCTGGAAAGCCTGCCGGGCTTCGAACTGCTGCCCGCGCGCTGCCCGCGCACGAGGTACACAATCGGCAGCGCCAGGACGATGAGAAATACGAGGGCATACACGCGATAGATCTGCTGCTCTTCGGCACCCGCACGCGCCTCGTAACGATCCTTGTTCAAGGCCGACCCCGCCTCGCCGGCATAGACCGGAACGAAGCGATCGAGTACCTCGAACTGGAACTCGCTGCCGCGGCGGAGCGCATCCGTCGCATTCAGCACCGAGGTGTAGTCGCTGCTCGACCGGGGGTTGAGCGACGTCATCGCCCCGTGATAGCTCTCGATCTTCGCCTTCGCAGCGGGCAGCAGCGGCTGCCCCACCTTGTCGGCGAGCATCTGCTCCAGGATCTGCAGCGCCGCGATGCCGTGTGCCGGATCCGGATACGCGGCTCGCACTTCGTCGACGCCCGGGAACGCGTCGGCGACTGCGGCCTTGATCCCCGGCTGGATGACCTGCTCGGACAGCTCTTTCAGCCGCTTCTCGAACGCGGGAGCCTGCTTGCTCATCGGGCCGCCCGGCGCGTACTTGCTCTTGATCGCCGCACCCTGCGCGGCGAGCGCATCCATCTCCTTCTCTTCCTGCGGGCTCGCGCGCTTGAGGTTCAGCTTGAGCAGGAGTTGGTCGTGTCGCGTCGCGAGACGCGCGTATTCCTGTGCGTCCTGCTCGACGACCTCCGATGCCGACTCCGCGAGCGCGGGCCCGAGGCCGAACGCGGCGATGAAGCAGAAGAACAGGAGCGAGATGCAGACCCGCATCAGCGATACGCCGGTCGGATGCGACGAGCGAGGATCTGCACGGAAGGGCATGCGCGCCGGCCTTCTCATTTGTTGTCCGCTGCGAACTGGATGCGCGCCGCAGCATAGAGGGTCTGGCTGCGCCGTTCAACGATCCGGCATCATAACGCGCATCCGCGTCCGGAAACGGCGCGCGGGCAGTGAGGAATCCGCACTACCGCACGGCGATGCCATCCTCGCGGAGGCCCTGCAAGAGGATCAGCCGGCGACCCCGAGCGTTCACGCCGGCGTCAAAGCTGACGTCATCGCACTCTGCTTCAAGCCCCTGCCAGCGCAAACACCCCGAGCAGCGTGCAGACCGCGAGAGCGGTCAACGTGATGAGCAAGAGGCTCGCTGGCGACGATCGCTTCCCGGGTCTCCGGCTCTCGGCCTGCTCGTCCGATCGACTTGCAGGTGACCTTGATCGCGTGCCTGATGGAACGTACAGCCCATGCGAATCCATGCGAACCGTGGGCATGTCGGCAACTCTCTTCCGAAACTGAATACGAGCATGGCCTCGGCCACACTTATGGTTTGATCCATTGCCGCCTCGAAAGGTTCATCTAGTGGACCCGGACATATTGCCGTTGATGCACGTATTGCAGCCGTGTCCGATTCGCGTGCGCCACGCTACGCATGCTCTCACTGCCGGATGCAGCGGACACGAACACAAGTCATGATGTTGTCGTTCACATTCGAAATACCTATGCTCGCCTTCCGATCGGGGATCGATGGGGAGATTGACGATGAGCACTCTGAAACAAAGCCCACAATGCTCGCTCGCTGTCGCCGTGATCGTGCTCGTTACGCTCACTGCGCACGCTGCGACGACGATGCTCGATTCAGGATCCGCTGCGCCGCTACCGGAAGCGTGGCGAGGCGCGCACTACACGGGAAAGGGACTGCTGAATCCGAACGTCGATCTCTCCGTTCTCATTGCGCGAGTCCCGGCGCAGGTAGCGTCGCTCCCTATGCAAACCAACCGCGTTGCAGCCTCCGACGCACGCCGCTTCAACACGTGGAGTGGTTACGCTTCCGGGCGCTTTCCCGAAGGGGTCACAACCGGCGACTTCAACGCCGACGGCGCCGTCGATGTCGCCTTCGCGCGCAGCGATTTCTTCCAGCAGGGCATGACGGTGCAGCTCAACGCGGGCGACGGCACCTTGAGGCCCGCGCAGTCGTATCCGGCCAGCGACGAATCCTCGGACATCAAAGCGGGCGATCTGGATGGCGACGCCGACCTCGACCTCGTCGTCGTCAGCATGGGATCGAGCCTGGTAAACGCCACGATCGATCTCTACTTCAATGACGGGCGCGGCGCGTTCACACGCCGAACAGCTGCGGGCGGTCTGGGCCCGCAGAAGCTCGCATTGGCCGACCTCGATGGTGACGGCGATCTCGACCTGGCGATGTCGAGCGGGCTCTTCCAGCGCGTCGTCAGCGTGCTCCTCAACGAAGGCGACGGGACGTTCGCAACCGAAACCCGCTACGACACGGGTGAGAGCCCTCTTGGCATCGCCGCGGCCGACTTCGACCGCGACGGCGACGCCGATCTCGCCGTAGCACGTTACGACACGGCGACACTGAAGACATACGTGCAGATCTGGAGGAACGACGGCGCGGCCCGGTTCACCCGCGCCCGTGAGGTCACACTGATCCAGGCCGGCGAGCGCCCTTCGCTCATCACGGACGACTTCAACGGCGACGGCCGGCCCGACCTCGCCCTCGGCATGTATGGAAACCGGCAGGTCGTCATGCTCGGTAAGGCGCAGCTCGGCTTCGATCAGCAGGTCTACCCGACGGGCTGGACCGCGTGGGATCTGACTTCAGGCGACCTCGACGGCGACGGCGATTCCGACATCGTGCTCGCGACCTGGGGCTCGAGCTCGACCGGCGACATGAGCATCCTGCGCAACACGGGCGACGGCACCTTTACGCCAATTCGATTCTCGTCCGGCTTCAACCCGCACGACGCTGCCATCGCCGACTTCGATGCGAACGGCAAGGCGGACATTGTCGTCGCGCAGGGCGGGACCGACACGGGCAGCATTCACCTGCAACGCGGCGACATGAAGTTCGGGGCGCCCGGCCTGTTCCGCACGCCATTGCCCGTTGGCAGCGTGGAGAGCTCCGACGTCGACCATGACGGCGACCTCGATCTGGTGCTCTCCATCAACGAGCCGTACGAGGGCATCGGATTCGTGCAGATCATGGAGAACGACGGTCACGCGGCATTCACCGCCGGTCAGCTCATCCCTTCCGGACTTCGCGGTGCCTCCGTTGGACACGTGCAGCCCGGGGACCTGAACGGCGACGGCTGGGACGATCTGGTGTGGAACGACGACCAGTTCAACGAGCCCGTGGCCCCCATCGTGACGAGCCTCAACGACGGGACCGGCACGTTCGAGACACCCGTCGTGTTCGCGGGCACGGCGCGCAACGGAGCGGTGTCGGTCGGCGACCTGGACAATGATGGCGATCTCGACCTCGCGTCTCCGCAGTTCACCGAGCTGATCGCCGTCTATCTGAACAATGGCGACGCCACCTTCGGATCGGCAAGGACGATTCCGTTGGCGGATTTCCCGGGCATGATCGCGATCGCCGACCTGAGCGGCGACGGCATGCTCGACCTCGCCACCGTGCACAACGGAGTATATGGATCGGGCAAGAAGATCTCGGTGCTGCGCGGGACGGGGAACGCGCGCTTTGCGATTGCGGAGGCCTACACCGTCGGACAGGGACCGATCGAGATCGTCGCCGCGGATCTCGACAAGGACGGCGATCTCGATCTGATCACGTCGAACAACGGCGGAGACGATATCTCGAACTTCGCCGACGAGAGCACGACGACTCTGCTGAACGACAGTACCGGCCATTTCGCTGGGAAGACGAACTATCCCGGCGAAGCGATCAACTATTACCTGAGCGAATGGGCCATCGCCGCGAGCGACATCGACGCCGACGGCAACGTCGACATCATCGTGAGCAATGTGCTCGGCAACGACGCGGGCGTGTACTACGGCAAGGGCGACGGCACCCTCGAGCGTGAGCAGGTACGATACGGCTTGCAGAACGGCGCTCAGGATTTCGCCGTCGCGGACTTCAATGGCGACGGCTCGATGGACATCGCCGCATCAGGTTATCTGCAATCGGTTGATCCGCTGTTTCCGCCCACAGGTATCGTCGTGCTGAAGAACCGCGGCGTGGAATAGGGCGCCGTGGGTCGCTGAGTCTTGACGGGAGGCGCGGGCAGATGACGCGAGATCCGAATGCCCGCAGATACGCGGCTCGCGGCTTCGCTCAACCGTTGGATTGATTGACGTTCTGTTAAGCAGTTCAGGCGGTGCGTAAAAGCAGAATGCTAAACTCCCCAGTCGGTACCGGCTTCGAACCGGCACTGTTTCGGGAGCCTCGTGCTTGAGAAATCGTCCAACTTCATGGAAGGAGAGGTTTTTTCGTCTCGTTCCGGCTCTCGATTCCCTGCGCCATTACACCAGGAAAGACGCCCGATCGGACGTGCTTGCCGGCCTGACCGTCGCCACCGTCGCCGTGCCGCAGGCGATGGCGTATGCCCTGATCATCGGCCTGCCGCCCATTTACGGCCTGTACACGGCGATCGTCATGACCGCCATCGGTGCGCTGTTCGATTCGTCGCGGCAGCTCATCAACGGTCCGACCAATGCGATCTCGATTGCGATCCTGAGCGCCGTCGCCTTCATCGATTCGCCCGAGCAGCGACTGCCCGTCGTGATCATGATGACTTTCATGGTCGGCATGATCCAGCTCGCGATCTCGCTGTTCCGCCTCGGCGACGTCACGCGATACATCTCGCATTCGGTGATCGTCGGCTTCACGCTGGGCGCGGGCAGCCTGCTCGTCATCGATCAGATGAAGAACCTGCTGGGCATTCCCGCCGTCGGCAGCGCGCACGATCACCTGCTGGTGCGGTTCTGGCTGACGATGACACAAGGCGGCGGCCCCCACACCGAGACCACGATCGTGGGTTGCGTCAGCATTGCGCTCGTACTCTTCCTGCGCGGCGTCAAGCGCCTGATGAAGTGGCCGTTCCTGCCTGATCTGTTCATCGCGGTGTGTGTGATGTCGGCAGTGGCATGGTGGTGGCACCTGGACCAGCGCGGCGTGAAGCTGGTGGGAGCGATTCCTGCCTCCTTGCCGCGGTTCACTCAGCCCATGATCGACGTCGATCTCATGAAACGCCTCGGCGGCAGCGCGCTCGCAATCGCGCTCCTGGGCTTGCTCGAGGCGATCTCGATGGCGAAGGCGATCGCGGCCAGGACGCGGCAGAAGCTCGACATGAACCAGCAGTGCCTGAGCGAGGCGATGGCGAACGTCGGCGGCAGCTTCTTCCAGTGCATTCCGGGATCCGGATCGCTGACGCGCTCGGCGATCAACACCCAGGCCGGAGGCGTGACCCAGTGGTCCGGCATCATCTCCGCGATCGGCGTGGCGGCCATCATGATGGTGTTCGCACCGCTCGCGCAGTACCTGCCGCGCACGACGCTGGCCGGCATCCTGCTCGTCATCTCCTATGGTCTGGTCGACTGGAAGGCCCTGGCCTACCACTGGCGCGCGACGAAGTTCGACGCTGCCATCGTCTTCGCGACCGCGTTCTGCGCGCTCGCGATCTCCGTCGAGTTCTGCGTCATGGTCGGCGTGCTGATGTCCTTCATGCTGACGGTGCCGCGGGTCGGCAACATGCTGCTCAGCGAGTTCGTCATCGGCCCGCACGGTGTCATCCACGAGCGGCTCATCGAGGACAAAGCCTGCGAGAAGATCCTCATCTTCGGGCTCGAGGGCGAGCTCTTCTTCGGCGCCCTCACGACGCTGGAACGGCATTTCCAGGCAATCGAGGATCGCGTGACACTGAGCACGCGCGTCGTCGTGCTGCGCATGAAGCGGGCGCGTCACGCCGACGCAGTGGCGATGACCGAGCTGCAGCAGTTCGTCCTGCGCCTCAAGGCGCGCAACGTCCACGTGCTGATGGCGGGCGTGACCCAGGACCTCTACGAGCTCATGGAGCGCGTCGGCCTGGTGGAAGAGCTCGGCGAGCGCATCTTCGTCGAGCAGCCGATCCGCAAGAACAGCACGGTGAGCGCCGTCGAGCACGCCTACACGCTGATCGGCAAGCGCTGCGCCAGCTGCACCTGGAGCGGCCGGCTGTCGATCGCAGCGCTCAAGACCGCCGCAGAAGCTCAGTAAGCCGGTACCTCTCCCCGCTACGGCGCAATGTCATCGCCCTTCGCGGTGACACGTTGGCATTCCTTGAGCGGACACGCCGCGCTGGATCGGCTCGCCACCGGCGAACGCATGAGCAGGAAGCTGAAGATCAAGCCTTACAAGGGCCCCGCAGGTGGCTGGGGCTCGGTGCACTCCCTGGAGAAATCCTTGAGGCGGGAGCACGTCCCGATCAAGGGGACGCGCGCACTGCGCAAGCAGAACAAGGTCGGCGGTTTCATGTGCGTGAGCTGCGCCTGGGCCAAGCCGGCCGATCCGAACGTCTTCGAGTTCTGCGAGAACGGCGCCAAGGCGACGACCTGGGAGATCACGGACCGGCGGCTCACGCCGGAGTTCTTCGCGCAGCACACCGTACGTGAGCTCGAGAGCTGGAGCGATCACGATCTGGAACAGGCCGGACGACTGACACATCCGCTGCGATGGGACAGCGTCACCGACCATTACGTCCCCGTCGCCTGGGAAGAGGCGTTTGGCGCAATCGGCGCCGAGCTTCGCAATCTCGATCCGAAACGCACCGTGTTCTACACCTCCGGTCGCGCGTCGCTGGAAGCATCATTCATGTATGGGCTGTTTGCCCGCATGTACGGGCACAACAACCTGCCCGACAGCTCGAACATGTGCCACGAGTCCACGTCCGTCGCATTGCCCGAGAGCATCGGTGTCGGCGTCGGCACCTGCACGCTCGATGACTTCGCTCGGACCGATTGCATCCTGTTCTTCGGACAGAACGTGGGCACATCGAGTCCGCGCATGCTGCACGAGTTGCAACACGCCGCGAAACGTGGCGTGCCGATCATCACCTTCAATCCGCTGCGCGAACGCGGGCTCGAGCGCTTCACGAATCCGCAGGCACCGGTGGAGATGCTGAGCGGAGCCGAGACCCGGATCAGCTCCCAGTACCACCAGGTGAAATGCGGCGGCGATCGCGCGGCGATATTCGGCGTGGTGAAAGCGTTGCTCGCGATGGAGGCGGCGACCGGCGCGGAGGGCCGCATACTCGACCGCGACTTCATCGCCGAACACACGGCAGGATTCGAGACCTTCGCCAAGGCCGTGCACGAGTGCGAGTGGAACACCATCGAGCAGCGCTCGGGGCTGACACGCGTCGCACTGGAGGACGCCGCGCGCGTCTACGGGCGGGCGAAGGCGGCGATTCTCGTCTATGGCATGGGCTTGACCCAGCATCGCAAAGGGGTCGAGACGGTGCAGACGCTGGTGAACCTCGCGCTGCTCCGCGGCAACATCGGCCGCCCCGGCGCCGGCATCTGTCCGGTGCGCGGGCATTCGAACGTGCAGGGACAGCGCACCGTCGGCATCACCGAGAAACCGGAGCTCGTGCCGAAGGACAAGCTCAAGGCGCTATTCGACGTCGACGTGCCGGAGAAGGGCATGAATACCGTCGAGGCTTGCGAAGGCATTGTCGACGGCTCCGTGCACGCGATGCTGCTCCTCGGCGGGAATCTGGTCCGGGCCGTGCCCGAGCACCGACTCATCGAGGCCGCATGGCGCAAGCTGAGACTCACGGTGCAGGTGCTCACGAAGCTGAACCGCACGGCGATTATTCACGGCGCGACGTCCTATGTCCTGCCCTGCCTCGGCCGGATCGAGATCGACGAACAGGCGAATGGCGTGCAGACCGTATCGGTCGAGGACAGCACGGGTTGCATGCACGGCTCCCTCGGTCGCATTCCACCGGCGAGTCCCCATCTGTGCTCGGAACCGAAGATCGTGGCGGAGCTCGCGAAGGCCACGCTGCCCTCGGACTCGAGAGTACCGTGGGACGAGTGGGTCGCCGACTACAGCAGGATTCGCGCAGCCATTGCCGCGACGTATCCCGACATCTTCCACGATTTCAACGAGCGCCTCTGGCAGCCGGGCGGCTTTCATCGTCCACTCGGGGCCCGGCATCGCGAGTGGAATACGAAGACGGGCAAGGCCAACTTCATCGTCTCGGACATCAGCGCACCCGACATCGAACAGTCCGGCGATACGCTTCTGCTGACGACTCTGCGCAGCAACGGTCAGTTCAATACGACGGTCTACAACTACGACGATCGATTCCGCGGCATACATGGCACGCGGATGGTCGTGCTCATGCATCGCGACGACATCCGTCGGCTGGGTCTCGCCGACGGTGCACGCGTCAATCTCGTCACGGCAGTGAACGATGGCGTACACCGCGAAGTCGAAGGATTCCGCGTCGTCACCTACGACATCCCGCGCGGCTGCGTCGCCGGCTACTACCCGGAATGCAATCCGCTGATTCCACTGTGGCACTACGCGGAGCGCAGCAAGGTGCCGGCGGTGAAAGCGACGCCGGTGCGCGTCAGGCTCGCGTCCGACTCACCAGCTCAGCGCGCAGGAAATCCGTAGACCGAGCCGTCGATCGTCGTTGCGACGACGGTATCGCCTGCAAGAGCGAGCGAGCTTGCGATGCCCCATTGATGGCCGCCGGAATCCGGGAGCGGCCAGCGCTGGAGCAGCTTGCCCGTAGTCCGATCCATGACACAGAAGCCGGCAGCGTGCGGAATGAAGTAGGGCGTCCCGCCGGCGGCGCCGGCATAAACGCGATCGGCCGTGACCAGCGGCGTGCCAAAGGTCCAGCCGAACACGTCCGTGCGCCAGATTACGCGTCCGTCCTTCGGATCGATCGCGCTGACGCGACCGAGGTCGGACGATCCGATGTAGAGGACACCATCCACGATGGTCGCCGTCGACTCGAGCCACGAGCCCCAGAACGTGGTCTGCCACAGACGCTCGCCCTTGGCAGCGTCGATCGCGATCAGCCCGATGCCTCGATTGCCGATGTACACCCTGCCGTCGGCGACGACCGGCTCGTCCTCGACTTCGGCCTCGGTGTCGTGCTTCCAGAGCCCGCGTCCCGACGCGCGATCGAAGGCATAAACGAACTTGTCCGCGCTGCCGACGATGACGCGGTCTCCATCGAGCGCGGCGCCGCCACGAACCTTGCCGCCGGTTTCCGCGCGCCACCGGCGCGCTCCCGTCGTCGCCTCGACCGCATGCATGCTGCCGTCGCCGGAGCCGACGTAGACGACACCGTCCGCGACGAGCGGTCGCGGGCCATGCCAATCCCAGTCATAGACCTGCGGATGACCGATGATCCGTGACACGCGCCCGTCGCCCAGGTCGTAGCGCCAGAGCTCCTTGCCGGTCGCACGCTCGAGCTTGAACAGATAACCGTTGTCACAGGTGAAGTAGACGGCGTCATCCGTCACGCGCGCGGCGCCGTACATCGGCCGGCCCGCGCTGAACGTCCATACGATCGCGCCGTCACTGGTGCTCACCGCGTTGAACACACCGCCGGTCGTGCCGATGTACGCGATGCCGTCCGCGACGACGGGCGACGCGAAGATCTGACCGTTGAGGCGCGTCTGCCAGCGTGGTCCGGCGCCGGTCGGCAGCGCCGGAATGGATGGCGGCTGAGGCAGCGTATCGACGCGCTTCAGGTCGACCGGCGCATTCACGCGCCCGAACGTGCCCTGCAGGCGATCGCCCTTCAGCGTCGCCTTGAAGTTGAGCTCGGTGAGCGTGACCTGCTTGCCGTCACTGTGCACGACGCCGGGATAATCCATCGCGAAATAGTTCGCACCGGGCTGAGTGATCGCGACGTGGATCTCACCCTTCTCGTCCGGCTTGAACTCCAGGCCGAAGTCCACGGTTTCGTGAGGCGCGGCGATGGTGCCCCACCATTTTCCTTCGACCGGATCGGCCGCGGTCGCGGCGGCGCCCGCGGACCCGAGGAACGCCATCGCGGCAGAAGCGAAAGCGACGGCAAGCCGCAGGCGGTAATCGTGAATGACAAGCATAGTCGCCATCGACGCACCTCAGGTGTGATAACGAATCATCGGCGTCGAGCATAGAAATCGCGCAGGCGATGGACAATCGGCTTCCCCGATCACAGTGGCGGAGCGCGATTGCGATGTAGATGAATGGCAGCTCGAACGCGAGATCAGGGACGCGCCCGTCGACTCACGTTCGCACTGCGCTCGCGACTCATGTCTTGTAATGCGCGACTCGCCCCATGTATATCCTGTCTGCGCGGCGTGCCCGAGAAGCTCGAGTACAGCGCACTGGCCCTGAAAGAGGCTTGAAACGACATGATGGCGCCCATGAGTCGTGCATTGCTGCTCGCTGCGTCCGCGCTCCTCGGATTCGCGACGCATCGAAACGTACTGGCAGACGATCGTCCGCACGCGCGGGACCTCGGGCTCGTGCCCGGCGTCATGGAGCCCGGCGCGCTCGACTCGATCACCGACGTGGCCGGTGTGCGCGTCGGACAGGTCACGCTCGTCTCGGGCGACGACGTCCGCACCGGCGTCACCGCCATCCTCCCCCACGGTGGCAACCTGTTCCAGGAGAAGGTGCCCGGTGCGGTGTCGGTCGGCAATGCCTTCGGCAAGCTCGCGGGCTCCACGCAGGTACGCGAGCTCGGCACGATCGAGACGCCCATCGTGCTCACGAATACGCTCGCCGTGGGTACGGCGGTCGACGCCGTCGTGCGCTGGACGCTCGAGCAGCCAGGCAATGAACAGGTGCGCTCGGTGAATCCCCTCGTGGGCGAGACGAACGACGGCGAGCTCAACGACATCCGCGGAGGACACGTCACGCGCGACACGGTGATCGACGCCATTCGCGCCGCCCGAACGGGACCCGTCGCCGAGGGCGCGGTCGGCGCGGGCACCGGCACGATTGCCTTCGGCTGGAAGGGAGGCATCGGCACGGCGTCCCGGCGCGTGCCCATGCAGGCGGACACCTGGACGGTAGGCGTGCTCGTGCAGACGAACTTCGGCGGACGATTGACCATGGGCGGCGTGCCGGTATGGCGCGAACTGTCGCCGGACGAGCGCGAGGCCCGCGTCGAGCGCCCCTCGGCCGACGGCTCGTGCATGATCGTCGTCGCCACGGACGCGCCGCTCGACGCACGCGACCTCGAGCGGCTCGCGAGTCGCGCCATTCACGCGATGGCGCGCACCGGATCGACCTATTCGAACGGAAGCGGCGACTTCGCCATCGCCTTCTCCACGCATCCGTCGCTGCGCGTGCGCGCGGGCGAGGTGGTGCAGATGCGTACGATCCTGTCGACGGACGCTATTTCGCCACTCTTCGAAGCCGTGCTCGATGCCACGGAAGAAGCAATCTACAACTCCTTGCTGCAGGCCAGCGATACGACCGGCAACGGGCGAACCGTGCGAGCGATTCCACTCGAAGAACTGCAGGACGTCCTGCAACGATATGCGCGCTAGCGTGTGCCATTCATCGCGCAATCGTGCGACCATCCGCGGCCACGAATACTCGACACCGAGGATCAAGGAATGATGAAGCCCGCCTTCGCATCGTTCAGTGCAGCAATTTTTTTGCTCACCGTGCTCGCTGGCGGTGCAAGTGCTGCGCCGCAGTCCGTGCGAGCAGCATCTGACATCGCGGCTGAAAGCCGCTCCCACATCGCCGCAAGCCGATCCGACATTCTTGCGCTCGTGGAAGAGCAGAAGATCACTTCGGACGACGGCGCAACAGACGACCAGTTCGGGTGGTGCATTGCGCTCAATGGCGACATCGTGCTCATCGGCGCCCCCAACGCGACGATCGGAGGCAGCGCCGGCCAGGGCGCCGTTTACGTGTTCGAACGCACCGGCGAGCAATGGCTGCAGTCCGACAAGCTCACTGCCGACGACGGTCAGGTGGCCGACAGCTTCGGGCTTTCGGTGGCTTTCGCCGGATCGACGGCTCTGATTGGCGCGCCGAACACAGATACCTTCCGCGGCTCCGTATACGTGTTCCAATTCGCGCGTGGAACGTGGACCCAGACACAGAAGCTCACCGCGAGCGACGGCACCGAGTTCAACCAGTTCGGCTGGTCCGTTGCGCTCGGTCGCACCACCGCGCTGGTAGGTTCCACCAGCGCGACGGCGGGTGGCAATTCTTCTCAGGGCGCCGTGTACGCCTTCGACGACGCCGGAGGGACTTGGAGCGAATCGCAGAAATTCTCATCCGCCGACGGCGCTTCCGGCGATGCCGTCGGCTGGTCGATCGCATTGGACGGCAACACGGCCCTCGTCGGCGCGAACTTCGCGAGCGTGGACGGCAACGAATTCCAGGGCGCTGCATATACCTTCGCTCGCAGAGGAGGTCTCTGGAAGCAGACGCAGAAGCTGAGCGCGAACAACGGTGATGACTTCGATTTCTTCGGCGGCGCAGTCGCGCTCGAAGGCACTGAGGCACTGATCGGTGCCGAAGGCGCCGCGACGGACGGCAATCCTTTCTCCAATCAAGGCGCGGTCTATCGCTTCTCACGCTCGACGGTCGCCTGGAATCAGACGCAGATCCTCGCCGCCAGCGACGGCGAAGCCTCCGACGGTTTCGGTCATTCCGTGGCGCTCCGTCAAGGTACGGCGCTCATCGGCGCCACGGGCGTGACGGTGGACGGCGTAGCGACGGCCGGCGCTGCATATGTGTTTCGACGTGCCGGACCGGATTTCGTCGAGCTTCAGAAGCTGACAGCGAGCGATCCGGTCGAGTTCGGCTCCTATGGCTGGAGCGGTGCGAGCTTCGGCAGCACCTTCCTGGTAGGGGCGTACACGACGACCGCCGGCGAGCACGAGCGGCAGGGCGCGGTCTATGTGCACGCCCCCGAATCCGCATGGAGGCCGTGACCGAGATGCTTGGTCGATGAGGCTACTTCGCTCACTTTCCGTGCTTGCGTTCGCCGCATGTGCCGTTTCGCAGGCACGGGCAGCCTGTCCACCAACCGGCTATGACCACGCACGTCTCACGGCGCTGAAGGCCGGCGAGTTCAAGATCGCCGATGACACGCAGCGCAATGCGCTCGCGCTCGCGTTGACGCCTTGCCTCGCCGATCCCGACCCGGAGCTGCGCGACAAGATCGCGTTCGAGGCCTATTACACGTGGCTCCGCGGCAAGGCGCTCGCGACCGACACGATGCTCGCGCTCGATGCGGATCTCGAAGGACGCCTCGTGGCCCCGGAGGGCCAGGGTTTCGAGCGACCCTTCGCGGCGCTTGTCTTATCGGAGATCGCCCGTGCCGACCGCATCGATCCCTATCTGCCGCCGGAGCGTCGCGCGCGCCTGCTCGATGCAACACTCGCCTGGTTTGCGGGCGTGCGGGACTATCGTGGATTCGACGAACCCGAAGGCTGGCGTCACAGCATTGCGCACGGCGCGGATCTCTTGCTGCAGTTGGGCCTCAATCCGGCCTTCGGCCGCGACGAGCTCGTCCGGATCCGCGACGCCATCGTGAAACAGATCGCGCCGCCCGGCCATTTTTACGTCTACGGCGAATCGGAGCGCTTGGCGGCGCCGATCATATTCATCGCCCGCCGAAGCGTGTTCAGCGCTGAAGAATGGTCGGCATGGTTCGCGCAGTTCGTCGAACCGACGCAGTGGAAGGACAGCTACTGGTCACAAGCCATGCTGGCGAAACGCCACGACACGATGGCATTCCTGAGCGCTATCTACGTGAACGCGCGAATCAGCGAGGATGCGACGGATGACACGCTGTTGCCGGGCGTAGAGGCGGCGCTCAAGGCGATGCCTTGAGCTGCCGCAGCTCAGTAACGGCGCCGGTCCCCGCACCATTTCACGCAGTGGTGTGCGGGAGCGCACACCACTGATCGTCCGAGAGCCGGCGGATCGAGTCCACCCTGTCCGAGGCGCCGTCAGGCAGTGATGCCCCAGAGCTGTACGATGGCTTTGTTGCCCGCTTCCTCAGTCCGATAGTTGAACACGACGCGCGTGATCTGGCGCTCCTTGGAATTACCCTGGAGGTCGATCTCTCGCGTCTTGCCGCCCTGCTCGACGTTCTCGCGCATGTCCACGACCTGCTCAGGGCCGTTCTCGAAGTACACCGTCACCTTGTTGAATTGGACCGGCGCACCCTGCACGCGCAGCTGAATGCTCTTGAATGGTCCTTTGTTGCCGGTGACCTCGATCTGGTCATGGTCTGTGCGATGATCCACCTGACGCACACCCAGCATCTGCCAGTCACAGTCGGCTCGCGGGGCAGCCGTAAAGACTGCGAGCGCGAGTGCAGCGGCAATCCCTGCCCACCTTGCAATAGTCATATCCGTCCTCCCGGAGCTCGCTAATGGCTCCTTTCGATCAACGATTGGCAGAGATGCGCGTTGACCCGTCACGCCGGCCTCGACACTCGCTCACCCTCGCGGTAGTCGAGGAAGTCGAGATTCATCCCGTTATCCGAAATCGTGCCGCGGTGGCCGAGATCCGTCGCCCGCATCACGATCCCGTTACCAAACCGCTCGACGAGCTGATCGATCGTCGTCTCCAGAACGCGCTTGCGGCGATCTTCGAACAGCTCCGATTGCGCGGGCCGACGGCGCCAGTCCAGATCGAACGCCGTCAGGCCGACGAGCCGGAAAGGTCCGGGATGATCGAAGCCGGCCAGCAGGGTTCGCGACACCGCGAAGAAGAGATCGGCCGTATCGTCCGGTCTGGGCAGGTGCCGCTGCCGACTCAGCATCTGAAACTTCGTCGTCTTCAATCTGACACGTATGCCACGGGCGACATACTCTTTCGCCCGCAGGCGACGCGCGATGCGCTCCGCAGCCCGGCGCAGATGCAGCTCGATGTCAACACGGCGCGAGACATCCTCGTTGAGCGTGCGATCGGAGCCGATGCTCCTCGCGGTGCGGCCGCGGTTCACGCGCCTCGGATCGAGCGCGTGCGCCAGTCTGTAGAGGTGCGATCCGGCAGCTCCGAGCCGACGCCGCAGCTCGCGTTCGTCGCAGGCAGCGACGTCGCCGATCGTCATCAGCCCCAGCCGCTGCATTCGCGGCGTGGTCTTCGGACCCACACCCCACAACCGATCCACGGGCAATGGCGCGAGCCACGCGACAGCGAGACCGGGCGGAACCACGATCAGACCATCGGGCTTGCCATGAGCGCTAGCGACCTTGGCGACGTACTTGTTGCCGGAGATGCCGACGGAAACGTTGAGGCGAGTCGCTTCGAACACCGCCGCCTTGATCTTTCGTCCCATCGAGACCGGCGTACCGAAGAGCCGCTCGGCGCCGGACATGTCGAGGAACGCTTCATCCAGCGACAGCGGCTCGACGGCCGGAGAAAAGTCGCCGAACACATCCATGACCTGCTTCGAGACGCGCTCATAGCGCTCGAAGCGCGGCGGCACGATGATGGCGTGCGGGCAGAGGCGTCGCGCTTCCGCCATGGGCATGGCGCTGCCAACTCCGTACGGCCTGGCCTCATAGCTCGCCGTGAGCACGACGCCCCGATAACTGTTCGGGCCGACCAGCACGGGCCTGCCGCGCAACGAAGGGTCATCGAGCTGCTCGACGGCCGCGTAGAACGCATCGAGATCGGCGTGCACGATGATTCGGCGCCACGTGTCCATGTCCGGCGCAGCTTACGCCGTTACTGTACGGAAATACAGCTACTCGCCCCAGCGCTCAGGGGAGTCCGTCGAAACGGGCGCGCGCGATCTCAGGGCACCGCATCCTGCGTGACTGGAGTCGGCAGCGTCACGGTGCGCAGCCAGTAGTGCTCGATACGTCTCACCGTCTCGACGAAATCGGCGTACTCGAGCGGCTTGCGCACGTAGGAGTTCGCGTGCAGCTCGTACGCTCGCGCAACGTCCGCTGTAGCATCCGAGGTCGTCAGCACGATGACTGGAATCAGCCGGAGCGCAGGATCCGCACGCATTTCGGCCAGCACTTCGTGACCGTCCTTCCTGGGAAGATTGAGGTCCAACAGAACGACGTCCGGAGTTCGCGCTGAAGAGTACGGACCGATGCGATACAGATAGCGCATCGCCTCCTCACCGTCTCCAACCACCTCCAGATGACTGACGATCGCGCTTGCTGCGAGCGCTTCCCGCGTCAGTCGGACGTCACCTGGATTGTCTTCCACGAGGAGTACTTCGGCCCGGCGCTTGTCGTCACGGTTCATCTCCATCCTCACTCGGTGCCGCCGGCGACAACGGCACGCTCGCTCAGCATGCGCCCGACGGGCGCGCACAGGTCCAGCGTCGCCAGTCTCTCGCGCATCTCCGCTTCGATCTGCCTGGTGACATCCGACCCGCCGTCTTCACCAAGGCAGTCGAATTCTACAGCCAGCGCTCCTGCGGCCCGCAAGGCGATCGTGCACCACTGACCCGTCCACGCTTGCGCGGCGTCCCGGCTCGCGGGCGTGTCGGCAAATACCGTCTCGACGAGCGCCCGCGTCCACTCACGCTGCCAGAGTGCGTCCTCGCGCAGCGAGCCGAGAATCCCGGCGAGCGGATAGTCGCCTCGAGCACGAGCCGCATTCGCCAGATGCAGCGTAACGAGCTCGTCGAGGGCTGGTTTGAGACACAGGTTGAGGCCGACGAAGGACTCGCCCCAGTCGTAGGTGACGAGGAGACGCTCGACGGCCTCGCGCAACGGCTGCCAGGCGCCGTCGTGCAACCATCGCTCCTTGTGCCCATGTGCGAGCTCCGGCCAGGTCTGCTGGAGCTGCTTCAACCGATAACCGATGCGCTGAATGCGACGAACCTCGTCCGCGCTCTGAAACAGAGCGGTCACCGCAATACGTCCGCTCGGCGCCATCTGGCCCATGTAGCTCGCGATCATCTGCAAGCCGTGCAACGGATAGAGCAACGGAGCGAACAACCGATCCAGCGCGGCGCGCCATTCGGTTGTCAGCGTGCGATCGTGAGCGCTGCGATCGATCGACTCGAACAGCCCGTCTACATACGTCTCCTGTTTCGCACGCCGCGCCGTGTACGTCGAATAGGTCGTCCTGCGCGGATCGCTGAAGTGTTCCCAGTCGGTGCACTGCCAGGGCGATCCGCGCTGGTATCGCTCGTACCATGAGTCGACCGGTACCTTCACTTCGAAACCGCGCTGCGGGTAGTACAACAGGCGCGAGGTGACGATCTCGTACTCGTTCGGCATGCGCTGCGCACCGAGCAGATGCCAGTAGGTCTTCGGCGGCGCTGCTCTCATCAGTCGCGTGCTTCCTTCGTGTACCACATTGCTTCTTCGTGAGATACGCTGAGCTCACCGCTGAAGGAGCACATGACCGCCTCGAGATCCTCGGGCAGGTGGAACGATCGTCCGAGTGCGACGGTCACGGCCTCTGACGTCAGCACGCAGCGACCGGGCGCGGAAACGCGCAGGTATGCGCCACGATCCCTCACCTGGACCCCGCTGTTCAAACGCTGAATGGCCGTGCAGACGGCATCTGCGACCACGCTCTTGATCAGCACCGGCCCGACTCTCGTCATCGATCCGTGCACTCCTGCGGCTCGGTGGGAGCGGCTTCCAGTGGCGATTCCTCGTCCTCGTTCTGACGACTCGCAGCCCGACAGTCCGTCAGCGCCGCGATCGACTCTCGCTCCGCGTCGACCCAGATCTCTCCATCCCGGATCTCCACGGTCAACGCGCGCAAGCGCGCCGACGTCGGGTTGACGCCGCACCCGTCGCGCAGGTCGTAGCTCCAATGATGTCCGCTGCAGGTGATGATCGGGCCATCGAGCGTGCCGCTGCTGATCGGCAGTCCCTTGTGAGGACAGCGGTCCTCGTACGCCACGATGAGGTCATCGACGCGAGCGAGCAGGATCGTGCAATTCCCGAGATGCACGCTGCGCATCTCGCCACTCCACAACTCATCCAGCCGTGTCACGCGTTGCAACGCCATCATTCGTCCTTCGGCATGACGTCGACGCGATCGAGAGGGGCGATGCCTGCATCGGCGACCGTCGCACGCAGGTCGACCACTCGTCCGTCATGACGGACCTCGAACGCCCTCGCCTTTCTGACGCGCACGCTCGCCGCGTCCTGCAAGCGTCGGCCGAGGGTTTCGACCGTGTCGTTTTCGTGGACGAGCACGACCAGCCCCAGGCTGTCCCCGGCGAGAAAGCCGTAGATCGGCACGAGCTGTCCGCTCCCGTCAGCGTGCAAAGCGCTTCGACCTCTCCAGCCATGGGTAGCGGCCGCCGCAGGCGTCGCGACCCCACGTTTCGCGCGTCAGACCGAAATACTTGCGCGTCAGCTCGAGTACATTTGCAGGCGCCGCACCGGCGAGAATGCGCTGCACGATGTCCTGGTGCTCGGCGTAGCGGTGCACTTCCCGCTCGAAGATCCATGCGCACGGCTCCGAGCAGAGAATGTGCTTGCGGCCGCCGTGGGAGACGACTCTCGCGGAGTTGTTGCCCGGACTGCCGTTGCAGAGGACGAGCTGGCACAGCGCACAGAAGCCGACCGGCGTCGCACCATGCACACCCCATTCGGCATCCGGATCACTCTCCTCCCAGCGCCGGCTGATCTGCTCCCAGATTGCATCGAGCTCGTCCCAATGCTGCGGATACTTTGCGCGCAACCAGCGCCGCTCGTCCGGCCCGGGCAGGACGAAGTCGAACCACGCCGTCGCGCGGTAGGTGTACGCACTCGCATAGACCATGTGGTGATAGAGATCGAGCTCCTGCAACAGCGTGTCCCAGTACCACGGCTTACGCAGGCCGATCTCTTCCAGACCGGAGACGTATTGTTCGAGCACCCATTCTTCGATGAACTCCCTGAATGAATGGCGCCGTGCGGACAGCGGCGTGAGGTAGTCCATGCTGAAGCCGGTGACGATCGAGAACAGCAGCCAGCTGCGCCAGAACCACTTGTCGGCCAGGTACTGGGCGTATTCCGGATCGTGCTTCATGACGATCCTGAGCACCGCCGGCCCGATCTGCGCATGTCGGGCTTCGTCCGTCTGGATGCTCGTGATCATCTTCTCGAACATGTGATCGCCGACCACGTCTGCCAGCGCGGACAGGCCGACGAACTGGAGATTGGTGAATCCGGTCTCGAATACGAAATTCGTCGCGATGGCGAACTCGACGGGATTGGCGGTGAGCAGGATCTCGTCGAACAGATGTCGCGCCGCTACGGCGATCCAGTTGTTCGTGTGATAGAACTTGTGCGTCCAATCGAATTGCGCGTCCGAGCGCACCAGCTCGTGAAAGACGAGCAGCGGGATCTGCGTGTGACGCAGCTCATCGAGTGCTCCGAAGGTGGCCGTCGTCCGCCATGCGCTGTCGCGGCCGAAACGCGCCGCGCGCAGGTTACCGATGACGGCCGCGAACTCTGCCAACGGCAGCGTCGCGGCGTGCAGCTTCAGGCTGCTGCGCCACTCGGGCGCGAGGCGCTGGAAATGCTCCGTGCGGCCGACTGCATCGCGCACCGCGTAGACCGAGTCGTCCTTCGCGTGCTGCAGCGCCACGTACTCGGCATAGGTGGTCCGGAACGGCTCCTCCCATTCCTGCCATTTCGCGTGTCCGAGCCATGGATTGCCGCTGATGGTCTCGGGAAAGACCTCGCGCTCCGTGACGTAGCTGTAATCCCAATCCAGCTTCCGGCAAAGATCCAGCCATTCGTCCCTGCGTAGCACGGCGCTCCGCCTATCTGGATGGGGCGCCCGGCAGCGTGAAATAGAAGGTCGAGCCCTCGCCGGGTTGCGACTCGGCCCAGATGCGCCCGCCGTGCAGCTCCACGACCTTCTTGCAGATCGCGAGGCCGATGCCGGTGCCGGGATAGCGGCTGCGATCGTGGAGCCGCTGGAAGACCGAGAAAATGCGCTCGCTGTAGATCATCGGAAAACCGATGCCATTGTCAGTGACGGCGAACCGCCAGTCATTGCCCACAGCTTCCGCGGAAATGCGGACCTTCAATGGACGCTCCGAACGAAACTTCATCGCGTTGGCGAGCAGATTCTGAAACAGCTGGAAGAGCAGGGTTTCCTCACCATGGACCAGGGGGAGTGCGCCAACTGTGATCGTCGCCGCGCTCTCCTCCAGCGCCACCGACAGGCTCCGCATGACCCGCTCCACCGTGGCGGCACTGTCGATGACGTCGAAGACGCGTCCGTGCGCGTCGACGCGGGAGTAGGCGAGCAGGTCGTCGACGAGCTGCTTCGCGCGACGACTCTCCGACACCGTGAAATCCATGATCTCCTGTGCTTTGGGATCCAGGTCGGATCCATAGTGCGCGGCGAGGAGCTGCGTGTGGCCGATGACACCGCGTAACGGTTCCTGCAGGTCGTGCGAGGCCACCCAGGCGAAACGCTCGAGCTCGCTGTTCGAGTGCGCCAGGTTGTCGGCGAGGCGCCGCAGCGTCCTCTCGGCTTCCCGGCGCTCGGTGATGTCGATGCACGAGCCGACGTAGCCCGCAAAGCTGCCGTCGCTCTCATAGCGCGGCACGCCCGTGTCCAGTATCCATCGATACTCGCCGTCCGCGCGGCGCAGCCGATATTCCATCCGGAACGGTTGCCGCTGATTGAACGCGCCCATATACGTGTCGACGGTGGATTGCAGGTCTTCCGGATGAACGCCTTCCGCCCAGCCGACACCCATCTCCTCCTCCATCGTCCGACCGGTGAAGCGGAGCCAGACTTCGTTGAAGAAGGTGCATTCGGAATCCGGGCCGGCCATCCAGAGGAGCACCGGCGCGCAATTCGCCATCGTCCGGAACCGCTCTTCCGTCTCGCGCAGGCGGGCTTGCGCACGCAACTGTTCCGTCGCTTCGCGGAAGGTGATCAGCACGCCGCTGACCTCGCCGTAAACGTCGAGCAGCGGTGAGTAGTGACGGTCGTAGGTGACGTGCGCGTGCGCATGCCAGAACGTGAACGGCAGGTCGCGCACCACGAGAGACTGCCCTTCCAGAGCCTGGTCGAAGCACCGCGCTTCCGCCGAGCCGACGAGTCGGGGGAAGACGTCGAGGATGGAGCGGCCGAGTGCGTCGGTGCGGCGCAGATACAGGACGCGCTCCATGGCGCCATTGCACAGCACGATACGCAGGGAGCGATCGAAAGCGAGCAGGCCGTCGACGCACTGCTCGATGGCCTGCTCCGCCACGTCCGTCGCGGCAAACGAGGCCGCCAGCGCTGAAGACTCGGTAGCCATGGGATGCAATTATCGTCAAATCGGACGAATTTGTGTGACCCGTTTCTCAAAACGCCGAATCGCGGCTCGCGAAGAGAGGCGGCGGAGTACGGAGCACCACCCATCGGACGTTCCGCCGGTGCGATCTGAGTCTCAGCCTCGGGCGACACTCCGCGGCGAAGTCACGCGTACCACGTAATCCGCATGCTCAGGGTGACAGCAGGCTGCTCAGCTGGAACACCGCGGGAAAACCCGTGACGCGCCCGTAGATGACGTAGGCCTCGCCCGAGTTCGTCTGTCCGTTCACGTCTGCGCCGAACGCACCGACGAAGAGATCGTCGATGCCGTCGGCGTTGACGTCGCCTGCGCTGCCGACGGAACGGCCGGCGCCATCGCCCGGATCGATGCCTGCAACGACGAAGCCTGCGCTGCCGTCGCCGCCGCCGCTCGGCAGCAGCACGCTCAGCTGGAACACGGGCGGGAAGGCGGTCGCGCGTCCGAACACGACATAGCTCTCGCCGGCGCGATCGCGACCATCGGGATCGGCGTACTGTGCGCCGACGGCGAGATCGTCAAAGCCGTCGCCGTTGATGTCGCCCGCGGCAGCGACGGCGCGACCTGCGTTGTCGCCGGCATCGATGCCGGCCAGCGCGAAGCCCTCGCTGCCGTCGCCTCCGTTCTCGGGGAAGAGGTCACGAAGCTCGAACGTTGCGGCGAATCCAACGGAGCGCCCGAACACGACGTAGCCTTCGCCTGCGCGCTCGCGCCCTTCGGGATCCGCGTATTGCGCACCGATGATGAGGTCGTCGAGTCCATCGCCGTTCACGTCGCCGGCGCTGCTTACCGCGAAGCCCGAGAAATCCCCGCTGTCGATACCGTCGATGATGAAGCCGGCCGTGCCATCGCCCCCGTTCTGCGGCAGGAGATCGCCGAGCGCGAAGGCGGGTGGAAAGCGCGTGGCACGTCCGAACACGACGTAGCTTTCGCCGGCCGAGGGATGTCCGTCGTGCCCAGCGCGGTAGGCGCCGACGACGAGATCGTCGATGCCATCTCCATTCAGATCGCCGGCGGCGCTCACGGCGCGCCCCGAGTTGTCGCCGTCGTCGACGCCTTCGAGCACGAAGCCCGCGCTGCCATCGCCGCCGCCGTCGGGAAGGAGCCTGCTCAGCTGGAACGCCGGCGGAAAGGACGTCGTGCGTCCGAACACAACGTAGCTCTCACCGGCGAGCGCACGCCCGTCCGGACTCGCCAGCAGCGCGCCGACGATGACATCGTCGAGACCATCGCCATTCACGTCGCCCGCACCGCTGACGGCAACGCCGGAGTGGTCGTAGCTTGCGATGCCTTTGAGCACTGTGCCGGCGCTGCCGTCGCCGCCTCCGCTGCGCATCAGGCTGCGCAGCTCGAAGGCAGCGGGGAAGCCCGTCGTGCGTCCGAAGACGACGTAGCTCTCGCCGGCGTAGCGCGCGCCATTCGGAGATGCGAAGAACGCGCCGATGACGAGATCGTCGACCCCATCGCCGTTCACGTCGCCGGCAAGTGCGCCTGCCTGACCTGTGCGATCGAAAGGATCGATGCCCTTGAGCACGAATCCGCGGCTGCCATCGCCGCCGCCCGCCGGGAACAGGCGGCGCAGATCGAACGTGGCGGGAAACGGTGTCGTGCGTCCGAACACCACGAAAGCTTCGCCTGCGCGCTCGCGCCCGTTCGGGCTCGCGTTGTGCGCACCGATGAAGAGATCGTCGATGCCGTCGCCGTTGAGGTCGCCTGCGCTGCGCACAGGCAGGCCCGCGTAGTCGTGCGTGGCGATGCCTTCGAGGACGAATCCTTCGCCGCCGTCACCGCGACGTGCACCGGGGGTGCTGCGTTCATCTGCGGCGGCGAGCGTCACGCTCGTCCCGAGCGCGGTGAGGCCAGCGAATCCGGTGAAAAGAAAATGCTGCATGACCTTGTCCACCGTCGTTCTCTGCCTGCTCTGCATATGCACGCGGCTTTTCGCGCCGGCGTGATCCTGCTGGGCGGATGCCGCGGCGGAGGGCACGCGGCGGCCGGGACGCGTACTGCGCCGCGGCATCTGGTTGCGGATCGTTCGCAACTCTTTGCCTGAAACGTGACGTGTCGCGTCGTGTAACACGCGTTTCATTGGCGTCCCCGGCTCATTCGTCGAGCTCGTTGGAATAGTGTGGCGACCGCCTGCTCGAGAGCGTCCCTGCGGCGCCGCCTTTTCGCACCTTACGCGCACACCCCGGCCATTGACAAGGTTGACGATATGCTGCTACGTCGCCCGATCGAGTGCATAATGCGCTCCTCGCTTGCACTGCCGCAGCAAGACGGCCGTGAGCCGATCATTCCGCACCGTTAGGAAAACAAAGGGAGGACCCCGTAATGAAGTTCATCGCTTGCAGCATTCTCACGACCTTGTTCGCAACGACTGCCCTGTACGCGGCCGAGCCGCACGCGAATGCCGACCTGAATGCGGACGGGCGCGTCGATGCGACCGATCTCGCACGCATGAGCGCCGTTTTTTTCACCACTGACAGCAGAGCGGATCTGAATCGCGACGGTCGCGTCGACTTCTCCGATCTCGCGCTGATGAAAGCAGCGCTCACGGGTCGTTCGTCCGACTCGGGCGTCGGTACGCTCGTTGCGCCGCGCGTGTACCTGCGGCCCCCGACACAGAACGTGACCGTCGGCGAAATTGTCACGGTCGACCTCTACTGGAACTTCACCGGAGAAGCGGCTCTCGGTGGTGGGACAGATGTCAGGTGGCTGCCCAGCGCCTTTTCGCTCGAAGACTTCGAGTTCGTCGATAACTTCGGCACGGGTCCGGGCCGGTTCGATCCGATTTTTACACGCGGTGACGACGAAATGATCGAGTCCCCGGGAATGATCGACGGACTGGCGACCGGAAATTTTGACGGTCTCGGCGATCCGGGTCCGATCCGCATCGCCACGCTCCGGTTCGAGGCCAGGAAGCCGGGAACCTTCACGATCGCTGCTTCGGAAGACGACGGAATCGCGGGTCCCTTTGTTTCCGCAGTGAATTTCGATTTGTATCCGGACCTCGCGTTCACGGGCGCCGCCATCAACGTTGCTCCGGCCGTGGCAGGGCCCGACATACGGGCGCGTCCGGTCGTGACATTCGAGGCGACGCGCGTCGGGCAGACGCGGAGCCTGACTTACGGCGCCAGCAATGTCGGTGGAGCTCCGCTCCAGATCGGACAGATCGGCGGGATCGATCCGCTCGCAGCGCCGTTTGCCATCGGGCTGGATCGCTGCTCGATGATTGCGCTCGCCCCCGGCGAGAAATGCGGGATGACTTTGACCTTCGCGCCGACGGCGGTAGGTACGGTCAGCGATGAGTTCAATGTTCCATCCAACGATCCGGACACGCCGAGCCTTACGGTTCACGTGGGCGGCTTTGGCGCAGCCCAAATCGGCATGACCGGCACGCAGATCGCAGCAACGGCGGGGAAGTGCACGAACCGGACGACCACACAGGAGATCACGGTTCCGCTCAGTGGCGGCACGCAACTGCCCTGCGAGGGCGTGGGACTCAACGCAATATCAGGTGACGCTCTCACGGTCGCGATGTTCGGCGTTGCGCAGAGCGCCGCAAGTCTGTCGGGCCGTGCACTGGGAACGACCGTCGAACGCGTTCAGTGCTCGAACGAAACGACGGGCACCAAGGTGAACATCACGGACGGCAACGCAACCTGGGACTGTGTTGCAGCGGGGTTGAGGATGAGCCCCGGTGACTCGGTGTCCATGATCGTGCGAGGCACTGCGATCTGAGGTATTCGCGCGGCGGAGCGGGCATCCTTCGCAACGCTGCAAAAGAAACGGCCGGCGCAGGCATCGTCCGCGCCGGCCGTTGTTTTTTTTGGTTCCTCGATCCGACGACAAGTCAGCCGGGATCAGGGTGTGACCAGAAGCCCCGTCTGCGCACGCCGCAGCACGATGATTCCGCCCGTCGTGATATGGCTGTAGTAGATGATCGGTCCGGCCGTCGTCGTGAAGGTCTCCGGGTCGAAACGCGTACCGGTCGTTCCCTCGCTGACCTTGCGATAGAAACGCTGCGTGGGATCCGGGTTGAGATCGGCGATCCAGATCTCCGCGTTGGTGCTCTGAATCGAGTTCGCCTGCACCATGAACACGATGTACGACTTGCCGTTGAACAGGAAGGGACGCGGAGACTTGACGAAAGGCTTCTCCGGAACCGGCGAGCGCACTTCCACCTGGAGCGTCCAGGTGAAATTGTCTTCCGTGTTAGGGCGGTTGTAGACACGTGCCGAGCTGAAGGTCCCGAAGTTGACGTTCGCAACGAAGGCCATGCCGCCCGCAAAATCCGGCGCGAGCCACGGCTCCGGCGATTGCAGCTTGGAGCCCGGATCGAAAGTGACCTGCTGAAAGATGCTCGCTTCGAAGTCGAAGATGTACGCCTGCGACGGCAGGTCGACGCCCGGTTTGGCGGTCGTGACAAGGACCGTGTCATCGGGAATGAAGTTGGCGCCGCCGCATTTGAGCGGCGCGATCCTCTCAGTGTTCGGAATATCGATCGTGCGCGCCGCACAGCGCTGCTCCCGCCCGTTCGGTCCGTTGATGAGCCCGAAATACGCAACGCGAGGTGCCGGATCGTTCGGGTCTCGACTGCCCTTGGGCACGAAACGGTTGACGCCGAAAGAGAACAGCTGCGGAGTCCACTGCACGCCGTCCCAGGTCGCGCGCGCGAGGGACATCTGATGGCTGTCGTTGAACTTCGTGTACACGATCTGTCCGCCGGCCGTTCCCAGCGCCCACTCCGGCCCATTGCCGGTGGTGTGAAGGTCTACGAGATTGTTATCGATGAAGACGCCGGCCCCGCCCTGCGTGAGAGAGAGACCCGTCGTGGGATCGAGAATGTCGCCGTTGTTCGGGTCGACGTTGGCGTAGAACAAAGTGAATGTCGGCGAGCCCGGCTCCCGGTACTGCCACGCGATGCGATTACCGACGAAATCGAACTCCGGATCGGACAAGCCGATGCTCGGCGCCGAAACGATCTGGTCGACAGGTATGAAGTCGTCGGCGGTTGCGGCTGCGGCCCAGCAGCTCACGCATGCCAGACTGATGACGAACGATCTTGGATGCATGGTTGTCCCCTTCCTTTGCAGGCCTTCCGTGGCTAGACAGCGCTGGTCATTTCTGCGACTGGATTTCCTCCGAAATTCAGTTCTCAGCAGCGCTAACGCTGGCGGCCGCAGGTTCTTTTGCACTGACGTAGCCGTTTTGTGAAGGATACAGCACGATCGACCGGCCGCGCACGATCACATGTTAGAGCTGATCCAAATGGCGGCTTTACCGCGCGCCCGACAGATTCGACGGGGGTACGAGCCGAAATGGAACGCGGTTTCAACATTTTGTGCGTCTACGCCGACCAGGCGCCAACGGGACCACCCATTGAGGTAAGTCCACCGGGCCCGTTTTTTGTTCACGATCGCGGATCATGTTCCTCAATTTCTTGAACATAATGGGGCCCGATTGCTTGACTCGCGGGAGCCTCAGTCTCGCTCGAGCAGTTCTTCCAGCTTTTTCCCTGCCTTCTTCTCGAGTTCCTTGCGCGCCTTGTCCGTCGCCACCTGACGCAGCCGATCCTGCGCAGCCGAGCGCGCCGCCGCGAGAATTGGCGTGAGCAGGGCTTCCGTCGCTTCATCATAGGTCGCGCCACCGTCGCGACCGATCCCTTGCACCACGATGTCCTTCAGCTCGAGCGTCTCGGGCTCGTCGAGCAGCTCTGACGTCAACGTGACGCTCGCGTTCGTCATCCGAAAGCGATCGATCTTTATGCGTCGTTCGTCCTCCGATGCCGGTGCCGCTTGTTCGGCCCGTGTCATGTGACGCTGTATGGCGCTCAGATTCGTCGACTCGCCGTGTTGCTCGATATTCAGGTGTGCGCCGTCGACCAACGCCTCGGTAACGACCGGCACCTTGCTCGTGACGGAGCCCAGCGCAACCGCGAGTCGTACATCGTCGAGCGTGAGCGCGTAGTCGGTATCGAAACCCTTCGGGTTACCGATCGTGAGTCGATCGATCTTGCCGTGGCCCTTCGTGACCGCGACGTCGACGTCGCCGACCTCCACCGTCGTGCCCGTCGTAGCACTGCCATAGTCTTCAATCGCATCCGCAACGTAGCGATCGACGCGACCGAGCATGAGTGTCACGGCGACGATCGCGACGACGAGCATCCCAGCGACGACGCCGAGAATGATTGTCCTGGGCATCGAATGCCTCCTTGCCTTCGCTTTCCGTCGGTCCGTTCAAGATCGCGCCGCGATGCCGCGCGGTCAATCGCTTTCCTCAGGATCAGGCAGATTCATGACGCTGCGCTCGGTCGGATCGATCAGCTTGGGTTCGCTGTCTCGGTGAGCCGGGAGCCCGGTGACGGGTGAACGTGTGTGATCCTGTTCTCGAAACCCGGAACGGCACCGAGGCGCCGCCGCACCGAACTGTGATGCGATGCGCGCTGCCGCGCCCCGTGTGGCGCTACTCTCCGCCGCTGACGATGTGCGAGCGAACTCCGCCCACGCAGTGATGAATCGGGTGCAGCGTTGCCACAGCCTGACGGCGAGCTTTGCGGCGACAGTCGCTATCGCTCTGCTATCGGTGCCACCGCCAGCGGTCGCACAGATCGACGACGCTGACGGCGAGGCCGCAATGCTGCCGCTCACGCCAGCGGCCATGCTCGACTTCGTCGAGGCCGCGCTCGATGGCAACCGTGACTTCGAAACAGCGGGGCTTCTGCTCACGACGCTGTTGCAGATCGATCACGACAACCCCGACGTCTACGTCGAGGCCGCGCGCTTGGACATGAAAGTCGGCGGCAGTCGCGACGAGCTCGACCTGGGTCCCGGACACTTCCGGCGCGGCGTGCTGGATCGGGCACGCGTCGCGCTCGACCGAGCCGTCGAGCTCGACCCTGCACGCGCCGATACCTACGTGCTCTACGCGCATCTCGCGTTCCAGCAGCGCAACCAGGTCAAAGCGATGGAGATGCTGAAACGGGCCGAAAAGCTCGGCACCAGCAATCCGTGGCTGATCGTCAACAAGGCCGAGGTGCTCTACCAGCAGGCGGAGCTGGACAGCAACGAGCGGCTCCGTGAGCAGGCGTTGGCGCTGTTGGAACAGGCAGTCGCGACCCGGCCGTTGCACCCTTCCGCGAATGCGACGGCGGCGCGCGATCTGACCGTTCACTACATCCGGACGCGGCAGCTCGACCGGTTGGATCGCAGCTATCAACAATGGATCGAAGTCGCGCCCGGCAATCCCGATCCGCCATTGCGGTACGGGATCTTCCTCATGGATCAGCGCAACGATCTGGAGGGCGCGCTCGCACAGGCGCGCGCATCAGTCGCCGTGCGGGCCTCGGAGTACGGCAACGCTTTCCTGGCACGGATGCTTGCAGTGAAGGCCTCGAAATCCCTGCTCGAGGACGGCGATCGCGCAAGGGCATGGCTCCTGTTCGAAGAGGCGCAGGCGACCTACCCGGAGCTCACCGACGTCGCGCTCGTTGCCGCACACAGTGCTCCGCAGTTCATCGCCGTGCGTGGACTGCACGAGTTCGGGATCCCCGTCCTGGAGATCAACGAAGGTGGTTTCACGGTCATGCAAATGGCAATCCAGTTCGCAGCGAGCCCCGAAGCCGTCCGGCAAGCAATCGAAATGGGCGCCGATCCCAACGAGTGGTCGTCGGACTACGGCACGCCGTTGCACAGCGCGGTCTTCGGCAGACACACCGAGATTGTCGCGCTGCTCCTCAAGAACGGCGCAGATCCCACGACACCGTATCTGGACGGACGCACACCCATACAGATTGCGCGCGGCACGGGCCAAGCCGGTGCACCCGCGATCGTCAAGCTGCTCGAAACCGCGATCGCGAGCGCGGGCAATGCGCCTGCGCCCCAGATGGCGGAAGTTCCTGACGCGGAGTAGTCGCTGCGCCCGCCGTGACGGCTCGCTCCGGAATCGGCTCCGCTTCGGTGACGCGCTCCAATTCGTGAGCGCAGGTGCGAGAGGCGCTGAGCCTGCGCTGCCTGGCTCTGCCGACGATGTCAGATCAGCATGTGTCGAATTGGCCCCCCCCTGCGCCGAAGTAGCCGGGGATGAGAGCTTTTGGTCCGAAGCGACAGGTGGAAAGGAACGAGGCCCGGGCAAGGGCTGCAGGTCCATTCATCCGGCCGCTCGCTCTCGGTCTCACTCTCTTGGCCATGGAGGTCCACCCATGAACGACCAACCCCTCTTCCGATTCCACACGCTGCTCGCGACCCTCCCCGCGCTGCTGTTAGCCGCAAATTGCGCGAACGCTCAGCTTGCTGGCACGCTCGAGCCGGGCGACACCTTCGGCAATTCCGTCGCCGCGGGGGACTTCGACGGCGACGGCGTCGATGATCTCGCTGTCGGCGTGCCCGACGAGGACGTCGGCGCACTCGTGGACGCCGGCGCCGTGAACGTGATCTACGGAACGTCGAGCGGCCTCGATCCCGCGGGCAACCAGTTCTTCACCCAGCCGGCCCTTCCCACGGGGCCGGAGGCACAAGACCAGTTCGGCATCTCTCTCGCGACGGGGGACTTCAACGGCGATGGGTTCGATGACCTCGCGGTCGGGGTACCGTTCGAGACCGTCGGTGCGACCTTCATGGCCGGCGCCGTGAATGTGTTCTACGGCACTGCGGGTGGGCTCGTGATCGTCGGCGCTCAGGTCTTCACCCAGCCCTTCCTGCCGGACGGGCCGGAGGCCTCTGACCTCTTCGGTTTTCGCTTGACGAGCGGGGACTTCGACGATGATGGCTTCGACGATCTCGCCGTCGGTGTGCCGACTGAGGATGTCGGGATGACTGCCGACGCCGGCGCCGTGAACGTGTTCTATGGTGCGGCGGGTGGGCTCACCGCGGTGGGCGCGCAGGTCTTCACTCAGCCGGCCCTGCCACTGGGGCCCGAGAGCGGCGACTTGTTCGGCCGTTCATTGACGTCGGGCGACTTCAATCACGACGGATTCGATGATCTCGCCGTCGGCGTGCCCTACGAGGATGTCGGGGCCATCGCCGACGCCGGCGCGTTGAATGTGTTCTACGGAGGCGCAGGTGGAGTCACGACTGTCGGTGCGCAGGTCTTCACGCAGCCTGCGCTTCCGGTCGGGCCCGAGGCCGGCGATGGTTTCGGCTACTCGCTGGCCTCCGGCGACTTCGATCTCGACGACTTCGACGATCTAGCCGTTGGCGTGCCGTTCCAGGACCACATGGGCGCGACGGATGTCGGAGCGGTCAATGCGTTCTATGGCGCCGCGGGCGGGCTCGGCACGGCCGGCGCTCAGGTGTTCTTCCAGCCTGCCGCTCTCGGTGGGATCGAGGCCGGAGATCAGTTCGGATATTCCCTGGCAACGGCGGCGACGTTCGATCTCCTCGCCAACTCCGATCTCGTCATCGGTGCTCCTGGAGAAGATCTCCCGGCGGGCGCCGATGCCGGCGTCATCAACGTGCTGTATGGTGCGGCGGCCGGGCTCACGACGGCCGGATCTCAAGTGTTCACTCAGCCCGCCCTGCCCGGAGGTCCCGAGGCTGGCGACAAGTTTGGATTCTCCGTGGCGACGGGCAGCTTCGACGGGGGCTATCTCCACGCTGCTGCCGTTGGCGTGCCCAGCGAGGACATCGGCGTCAACAACGACGCCGGCGCCGTCGACGAGATGTACGTTGTCGCGGGTTCTGCCGCCGTCTGGTACCAGGCGCCCTGAGCGTTGCGCGAACTCGCATCGCATGCGCAGGGGATACCGCGCGCCAGCCACTATCGGGCCCATGAACGGTCGGTCGAACGATCAGTGCTACATCGCTCGACCGACCGTTATGGAGAGCACGATGATCGACAGTTGCAAATTCCCCGACAAAGCACAACTGCGCCTCACTCCCTCCATACCGTCTGATAGCTGCCGTAGTGGCGGTTGTTCCGCACCGTGTAAGGGCGCCGCCAGCAGAGGATGCAAATACACGCAAGTGCGACGCATTGCTCACTGCATGCCCTCCCGGAGGTCGATAAGCGCCTGATCGGCCGCGTCAACGCGAATCAAGCCAAGGCGCGGGAACTCCAGGTCCATGATCACGTACACCGTCAGCGACAGAATTGCAGCGAAAACCACCGTGTGGAACCAGCTGCGCTCCTTGTTAGTTGATGTGGCGTAGCCGACGAGCGTTGCGCCAACGAGACTCAGTCCGCCGAGCAGCAGAAATATGATCATTGGCGGATGATTCAGCGTCGCCATCTGTCTGGTGGCCGCGATGTCGATCATGTCATTCAGTGCGGGGAGCACAAGCATGGTCGCTTGTGCGATTGCATCCGGCCTTTGGCACGCCGCCAATGCCCCCGTCCAGATATCCCCTTGCAATGCCGCACCCTCAGCGAGCTTTGCTTTCGTGGCGGCCTGATCCGTCACGTTCCGATACGTTGCCGCTCGGGCATCCACATACCGGCGAAACAACGCCCTCATCTCCGGCTGTGCGTCGCCTGGAAGCAGATCGATGCGCAGGTAAGCGGTACCGATCGCGTTGGCCTCCGCCGTGATCAAGTGTCGGCGGTCTTCGAACCTGGACGCCGCGCCAGAGAATGTGAAGGCGATGAGCAGTCCCAACAGGCCGAACACAGCACCCTCGGCAGCGGCGACTCCTTTCGACAACCCTTCGGAGTCACGTGCGAGCCTCGCAATGCCGATGCGCCGTCCAACCTCGGAGAAAACCAGCATCCCGAAAAACAAACCAGCGGTTGCCAACGATGCGATCAGTTCAAGATCCACTCTAATTCTCCCCGTTTGTCGTGTCGGGCTGCGTAGCTGCCAGCTAACCCAGCGTAGGTGGTGCGAAGGAACGGACCCGCACAACGACCGCTGGTGTTTTTCGCTTGCGCTTGCCTAAGACACATCCACCTGCGCGTAACCGCTGAAAAAGCCGACCGTACGCATTAAATCAACAACCACGTCGTCGCCGCCAGTCCGGCAGCGGACAAGGTCAGCGTGTAAGGCAGCGCCATCCAGATCATGTTTCGGTATCCGAGGCGGATCAGTGGCGCTATCGCGGAGGTCAGCAGGAACAGAAACGCAGCCTGTCCGTTGGGCGTGGCCACGCTCGGGATGTTCGTGCCGGTGTTCACGGCCACGGCGAGCAGGTCGAACTGTTCTCGGGTAATCGCCCCCGCCTCGAGCGCTGCCTTCACCTCGGAGACGTATACGGTAGCCACAAAGACATTGTCACTGACCATGGACAACGTTCCATTGGCGACGAACATCCACACCAGTTGCGCGCGTCCACTTTGCATCAGTACGAAATCGATGACGGGCGTGAAGAGATGCTGCTCGTGAATGACGGCCACTACCGCGAAGAAAGTCACCAGCAGGGCCGTGAACGGCAAGGCCTCTTCAAACGCGTGGCCCAGTCGCTTCTCGTCGACGACTCCGTTCAACGCAGTGACAAGAACGATCACGGTCAGACCGATCAGGCCGACCTCGGCCAAGTGCAACGCCAGCCCTATCACGAGCACCACCGCGCCTAGCGCCTGCGCCCACAGCCGCGCCACCGCGCTTGCGTCGCGGCCCGCGGATTGCCGGCGATCGAATTCGACGAGTGTCTTTCGCACCGACTCCGGGATGTTTGCGCCATAGCCAAACGAGGCCGTGCGTTCGAGCACGGCACAGGTCAGAAGCCCGACGGCAAGCACCGGCATCGACACGGGAGCCATATGCAGGAAGAACTCCACGAAGTTCCAGCCGGCGATCTGCCCGATGAGCAGATTCTGCGGCTCGCCGACCAATGTGCATACGCCGCCCAGCGCCGTGCCGACAGCGGCATGCATCAGCAGGCTGCGTAGGAAAGAGCGGAAGGTCTCCAAGTCGCCGCGCCAATGATCGCCTACCAGGTCGTCGGTCTCATGGTCGTGATCGCCTTCGAACCCGCGCCCGGACGCTACGCGGTGAAACACGACGTAGAAACCGACACCGACGCTGATGAGTACCGCGATCACGGTCAAGGCGTCGAGGAATGCGGAGAGCACGGCGGTAGTGGCGCAGACCGTGAGCGACCGCGCAGTCTTCGAGCGGACCCTGACCAGCAACTTGGTGAAGATCAGCAGCAGCAACTCCCTGAGGAAGTAAATGCCCGCTACCATGAACATCAACAGCAGGAGCACCGAAAAGTTGTTCTCGACCTCGCGGTAGACGACCTCTGGGCTGGCCAGGCCCAGCACGACCGCCTCGAGCGCGAGCAGCCCACCCGGCTGCAGCGGATAGCAGCGCAGCGCCATTGCCAACGTAAAGATGAACTCCAGCAGCAATACCCAACCGGCAAAGAACGGGCCGGCGATGGTGAGCAGCACTGGGTTCAGTAGTAGGAACGCCACTACGGCAGCCTTGTACCAACCGGGTGCGCGACCCAAAAAGTTGCGAAAGGCAGCGCTGACGATGCTAATTATTGAACGGTGGATCATCCCAGCTAGGGGGCGGCAAAATCGGGCATAGTTGCAGAGTCAGCGAGCACGGCAGGGATTCATAGGGCAGACATGAAGAAGGCCGAGAGTATCGCACGGACTTCACCAAATTGTCCGACCATGAGTTGGCCAAATGCACTCATGAGCCGAACACTTAAAAATGCACGCTACCGCGAAGCCGTTATTGGCGGAGCGTAGAAGGACTCAGACACGCTGGTAGTTCCATCTCATCTCTTGGCCTGCGCTGATTGCAGCCCTGATTGTGGCCGTCGATAGTCTGCTTGCGCTCTTCTTCTGATCGGCACCGCGCACTGCGGTGCATTCCGTCCTTGTAACGCGTTCGGTCTGTGGAAAAGCTGCCTACTATCGGTCGAATACATCGAGGTAAATTTGCGTTATCTCGGTATATCTCGGCACAATTCGGCTTATCATCAAAGACGAGGTACGCTGAGGCAGCGTAAGACGTCGCGACTCAGTCAAGCGACGGCGCATCAAGAGTCGTCTCGCAACGAACATGGAACAAGACGAGATTCCCGAGGACATTCGGCGCTTCATTTTGAATCGGGTCGACAGCGTTTCGCACTTGGAAGCCATTCTCCTGATGTCAGCTAGTGCGGAGAAACCGTGGTCGGAAGACGAGATAGCTGCTCGACTCTATGTGAGCGGCGAACGCGCCCACGCGATTCTCCGGGACCTCGTAAGACAGCGGCTAGTCGTAGCTTCCGACGAGTCCCCTCAGGAGTACCGCTACGACCCGACATGGGATGAGGGCGGGATCATTCCAAGGGTCGCTACGGCTTATCGCAAACATCTCGTCTTTGTGGCGAGTCTACTCCATTCGAAAGCTTCGGCTCCGGTGCGGGAATTCGCACGCGCTTTCCAGTTCAAGGACGAGAAATGACATGGCATCTATTGTGTACATCTTGGGTACGCTCACGACGCTGTTGTGCGCAATCCTGCTGCTGCGCGGCTACTTGCGCACGCGACAAAAACTGCTTCTCTGGAGTGGTGCCTGTTTCGTCGGACTGACAGTCTCGAATGCTTTGCTATTTATCGACCTCGGCCTATTGCCGACCGCGGTTGACCTGTATCTGTGGCGCTTATCGACCGCTGCAGGGTCTATGTTGCTGTTGGTATTCGGCCTCGTCTGGGAGAGCGAGTGAGGGCCCATGATTGAGGGATTCCTGCTGGGCATCATTGTCACAGCCTCGCTAACTGCCGGAGCATTCTTTCTAAAGTTCTGGAGGCGCACCCGCGATCCGTTGTTTCTGGCATTTGCTTCAGCATTCATCATCGAGGGGCTAAACCGCGTCAGGTTTTTGTTTGCGGCTAAGGCCAACGAAGGCAGCTCAACGATCTATGTAGTACGTTTGCTGGCCTTTCTGCTTATCATCGCTGCAATCGTGTGGAAGAATCGCAAACGAAAACAATAGCCTTCCACCGGGCATGAACGCGCGTGTCATCAGAGCAAGCAAGTGATGACAATCAAGCGAATCAAGCGCCCGCACGATCGAGTGCAGGGCGGAGCGCTCAGCACTCCGAAGAGAAAGAGGCGTATCCATGACACACCAACGCGAACCAGGCGAGCTCACGATCGAGTCTAGTGGGCCGAAGAGCGCGTTGCGTTCTTCCGTACGAAGAGCGTTCTCACAGCACGGTGGGCTGCGCGTAGCAGTGCTGGTGGCGGGGTTCGCGGGCGTGATGCCGCTCGCACAGAGCGCACCGTTCCCGGCAGTCTTTCCACTTGGAAGGCTGTTTCCCGCAGGCGGTGGCGACGGCAGCGAAGGATTCGCGCTCATCGGCATCGACACCTATGACGGCGCGGGCGGGTCGGTGAGCGCGGCGGGAGACGTGAACGGCGACGGAGTGGACGATCTCATCGTCGGCGCGTTGGGCGCCGATCCGGGCGGAGACTCTTCCGCCGGCGAGAGCTACGTCGTGTTCGGTTCGACCGCGGGTTTCCCGCGGTCCTCCCGCTCGGGAGCCTGTACCCCGCGGGTGGCGGTGATGGGACGCACGGCTTCGTGCTCGTCGGCATCGACGCGTATGACGGCTCGGGCTGGTCGGTAGGCGCGGCCGGAGACATGAACGGCGACGGGGTGGGCGATCTCATCATCGGCGCGCACGGCGCCGGCCCGGGTGGAAACTCCGGCGCGGGCGAGAGCTACGTCGTGTTTGGTTCGACTGCGGGTTTTCCAGCGGTCTTTCCGCTGGGGAGCTTGTACCCCACGGGCGGCGGTGATGGCACAACGGGTTTGGTGCTCACCGGCATCGACGCGCATGACTACTCGGGCTGGTCGGTGAGCACGGCGGGCGATGTCAACGGCGACGGGGTGAGCGATCTGATCATCGGCGCCTTTGGCGCCGACCCGCACAGAGGCTCTCGTGCGGGCGAGAGCTACGTCGTGTTCGGTTCAAGCGCGGGTTTTCCGGCACTTCTTCCGCTCGGAAGCCTCCATCGCGTGGGCGGTGGTGATGGCACCGCGGGCCTCGTGCTCACAGGTATCGACGCGTTCGACTACTCGGGCTGGTCAGTGAGCACGGCGGGCGACGTCAATGGAGACGGAGTCGGCGATCTCATTGTCGGCGCGCCCCACGCCGACCCGGACAGGGAGGAGAACGCGGGCGAGAGCTACGTTGTGTTCGGTTCGAGCGCAGGCTTTCCGGCGGTCTTTCCGTTCGAGAGCCTGTACCCCCGGGGCGGGGGTGACGGAACGCGAGGCTTCGTCGTCACGGGCATCAACGGCGACTTTTCACGGACAACTCGGGCTCTTCGGTGAGCGCGGCGGGAGACGTGAATGGAGATGGGGTGGGGGATCTCCTCATCGGCGCCGATGGCGCTGCACCGGGAGGAGAGAATCGCAGAGGTGAGAGCTACGTCGTGTTCGGGCGCAGCATCACACGATAGTGAAATGATCCAGCGCTGCGCGGCGCTCAAGACTCTGAGGCGAGATCAAGGATCGGATCGCTCCGGCTGTCGGGCCGGACGAAGATAGTTCCAATGTAACTTCGCTGACCTATCTGGCATGCGACGGCCGCGGCAACGCACCGAGTCAAATGAAGGCTGCAGGCGACACTCCAAAGCGCTTTGCGAGCGCCCGCGCCTGTCGCGCGTTGATCTCACGCTTGCCACCCAGGATTTCGCTGACGTTCGACTGCGAGCCGAAGATTTCTGCGAGGTCGCTCTGACGCAAGTCGTGCTGCTCCATGAGGAATCTGAGGACATCAACAGGTGATGCCTCCGGCATCGTGACCCTTTGCTCCTCGTATTCGCGCACCAGCGTCGTCACCACGTCGAGCAAGCCCATGAGCGGATGGGTGCTGCGGTCGCCGATCTCGTCCAGCAACTCATTCATAAATGCGACCATGGCCCGGTAGTGCCGCTCGCTCTCGATCGTCCGCAGCTTCACCGACGCCCGCGCCTGGAGCGCTCGCCAATGAGGGCTCAATTCCTCAACCTTCCTCGCAGCGCTTCGCGTCATCGCTTGGCCCTCCTCGTCTTACGCATCGCTGCTGACCAGCGGTCGTACTCCGCGTGAGTGAACACGTGACGGATATAGACCCGCCTGCGATCATAATGAATTACCGTGATCACACGATATTTGTTGCCTCCGACGTCAAACACCGTATATGGGGCAACGTAATCGGCGGCGCCGAACGTGCCTCTCGTTGCGTTGAAGTCGGCAAGGTCACTATGCTCCATCAGATGGAACCATGTTGCTAGCGAATCCTTCGCTGCTGGATGGACTTCCCAGAACTCGCGCAGGGCTCGCCGGGAAATGACGTGCACAGCAGGCCTCCGACACAGGAGTTTATCTCAAACTGAGATGACCAGCAACTCAATGCGACGGAGACCGCTCCCTCCTATGCTCTCTTCGGCACGCGTGTGCCGACGGTGAACTCTAATCGGGGCAGCCCGCCGCACTTGCGGAACGAATTCCCGCAAGAGTCCCGCGAGCACGTTGATCCGAGCACGGGCGGCGAGCTGGAAGATTCTGATTCTGTTGGTGGCTATGGGTGGGCTCGAACCACCGACCTCAGCATTATGAGCGAGGAAGACGACGCAGCGAACGTTGAGGAACAATGAGTTGCCGGCCGGCAAATATGCGAAGTCCGGTCACACCGGGCCTGCAAACGGCACAGCTGATCTGGCACTGGCACGAAAACAGCCACAGTCGCCAAGCAGTCGCCGATCGCGATGTCGGTTGTCGCTAGTGGAAGTGAGAGTCCGCCGCGGCCTGCGGCCCTCTTCCCCACCTCACGGGCTGCCGGCAGCGCGTCACCTTTCACGTCACACGCAAGGGCGACTCTGATCGTCTGCTGCCCTTCGGCGCTCAATGATGCGAGCTCGAGCCCCACGACATCTGATCACGCATCCCACGGGTTGATCACCGTGACGCCACAGCGCTCGAAGTCCGTCACGTTCCGAGTCGCGATCGCTGCTCCAGTTGCATGAGCGATTGCCGCGATCTGCGCGTCGAATTGCGAGATAGGCCGCCCCGACCTTGAATACCCTGCGGCGCTTGAGTTCGGCGAGGAAGGAGACATGTTCACGGTGTGGATCCAGCCGGCGGTGCGACGGTAGATGTCGCCGGCACGAGCGCAGTTTCCGTGGCATCTCCGTCAGCGCTGGCCAACGTCACCGTGAACTCGATCTTCGCCAGTTGCTCGGGCGCGTAGCCGATCCTGCGCAGGAACGGCAGCCAGCGCGGGTCGTGCCGGATCTTGTCGAACGGCGGGTCGGTCACGATGTCGGACAGGCCGGGGTCCTGGTAGGCCACCGCCTTGTCCAGCCAGGCGAAGGCCTGGTCCGCCTCGCCGCAGTACGCATAGCCGTAGGCGATGTTGTAGGACCAATCCTTGGCATACTTGGTGATCAGCGCCTCGAACGCCGCGTCCGCATCCGCTTTGCGCCCGAGCGCGCAATACGCCAGCGGCAAGCCGATCCATCGCCACACCTCATTCGTCTCATGCTGCATCTGAGCCAGCCCATCCGGCGCTTCGCCCTTGAGCAACAGCGCCTCGCCGATGCTGTAGTGCGCGCTGCCATAGCCCGGACTCAAGCGCAGCAGCGTGTGGAACTTGGCGATAGCCTCGTCGTAGCGGCCGGCATAGAGATAGTTGAGGCCCAGGTTTTGCAGGGCGGCCGGGTTGACCGGATCGCGCGCGAGGACATATTCCACGATGGTGATCGCTGGCGGCAGGCGCCCGAGGGTTTGCAGCAGTCGGGCGCTGCTGCGGAGCACCTCAAGATCGGTCGGATCCAGGGCCAGCGCGCGCTCGAAGTAGCGCGCCGCAACTGGTAGATCGTTCTGCACCATCGCGAGCCAGCCGAGCGTCGCCTGCGCCGATGCATCGTGCGGGTCGATCGCCAGCGCCTTTTCGGTGGCCTCACGCGACTGGCGCAGGCCCTGCGCGTTTGACAGCATGCCGATGGCCGCCTCGTTGACGAAGTTGCTGGCGAGTCCGTCCCATGCCCGCACGTAGCGCGGATCGATCGCCAGCGCCTCGTGGTACAGCGCATCGGAGGACTTGAAGGCCTCGACCGTGAACTGGTATCCAAGCTGGCGCGCCTGCAGATACAGCGCATAGGCCCTGGGGTCGGTCGCCCGCGCTTTGGGCGCCGCGCCCAGCAGCTTGACCTTGAGCTGCTTGACCACATCCGCGGCGATGCCGTCCTGGATCGCGAAGATGTCGTCGAGCTTGCGGTCGTAGCTGTGCGACCAGATCTGGTAACCGTCGGCCGCGCGCACCAGTTGCGCAGTGATGCGCACCTCGTCGCCGGCCTTGCGCACCGAGCCTTCCAGCACGTTGGCCACGTGCAATTTCGCAGCCATCTCCGGGATGCCCAGGCCCTTGCCCTTGAACGCAAATGACGAGGTGCGCGCGGCCACGCGCAGCGGCTGCACTTCGGTCAACAGGTTCAGCAGATCCTCGGCGATACCTTCGGCGAAATAGTCCTGCTTCTTGTCATCGCTCTCGTTGGTGAACGGCAGCACGGCGATCGAGTTCGGTGGCGCGACGATCGCCGGGGTTGTGGCAGCCTCGTTGAGCCCGCGGTGCAGGACGAACTGGTTCGTCAGCAGCAATACCACCGCCACCGCGAGCACGCCGATGATCCAGAAGTCCAGCTTGCGGCCGGTGTGGTGGGCGATCGAATCGGCCGGTTCGATCTCGCTCTCGCGCTTGAGGCCGGTCGGCGTGAACTCGTAAAACCAGGCGAAGGCGAGCCAGAACGGAAAGCCGATGACGGCTGCGACGAGAAACCAGCGCGTTGCCCAATCTGGCAGTCCGAGCGCGGGACTGAATTGCGAAAGCCCTTGTCCGAACGCCCACACTGCACCGGCATACAGCACGGCCGCGCGCAGAACATTGCGGCGTTTAAGTTCGGCGAACAGGCTCATGTCACATCACCGGTCCCGCGCTGCCCATATCGGAATTGAAGTCGGACGCGCCAACGTTGCATACGCTGCGGCGGCGGATTTCTCGCAAAAAATGACTACCGGATATCACTGGCGTCTGGTTTCAGCAACATCTGGGAATGCTGATCATCGCGAGCGGATCCCATGCCGGAGCCTGGACTCGGCGAATCCGCATCACGCGAGAACGCGGAGCGACAGCGCCATTTGCGCAGAAGCCGGTTCTGACCATGCCGATCACCCTCCTCCGGTCGCTCCCTCGGTCGGTGCCGGAGCGGAACCCGGCACGCACACGCTAAGGATAGCAGCGGGTGACTCGAACGCTGATGCGCGCGTGCAGAAACGAAAACGGGCGGCTGTTGACCGCCCGTCAGGTCATGCGATTGCTTCCCTTGGTACCGAATCTACCTCGCCATCGAGCGTGAGATCGTGGGAGATGAATAGTTTCGCGCCGTTGGCGACGTCGACGGGAAGGCCGAGTCGCACGCCGTCGAAGGAGACCGTGTCGAACGCTGGCACGCTGGCCGCAGCCGCCTCCCCCGTACGAGGCCATCAGCGTGGTGTTGCGCAGCGTGGCTCGATTCACCGTCAGCACTTCGCCGATGGGACGCCGCTCTACGAGTTGCAACTGAGGGGTTGGCGATCGTTCAGCATGGTGGAGCGCTAAGCCCACATCTCCAGCGAATCGCTGCGCTCCGCCGCATCGCGGATCGAACCCGAAACAGCCACAAAACAGCCACAGTGGAACCAGGCGTGAAAGAACGGCGCGGTAAATATCTGATTTCTGGGGGCTATGGGTGGGCTCGAACCACCGACCTCAGCATTATGAGGGCATTTCTTGCAGCGTAACTGACTGATTGAACTGATGAGATGTCGCCGGACGCCCGTTGCAGATTGCGCGACAAAGCACAACTGTGCAGGACGCACTCCCGCAAAATTCCCAATCGCGGAGTTCGTCAACGGTGGCGGACAACGCTGCGCAAATCTGCTCTCGAAACCCCAGCAGGAGACGGACCCGCAGCCTTACCTTGCCTGGCTCAGCAGACGGCGAACGCCCCCGTAAGACGTCCATCTCCAATTCACGAAGGTCTTGGCGACGGCTCGCAGAACAGCATTGCAATTACGACCGCTCCGTAGAGCCAGCTCAACGAAACTGACGGGTAGAAGTACAGATCCTGCGTGAAGTCGCGGCTCAGAAAACGGTCGATCCCACGCAGTGCGATCTGGTTTGCGGCTGCGGCAACTATCGCTCCGACAAAGCCGGTTGTCGCACCAACAGCCAACAACACCCAGGCAGGCTTGCCCAATAACACGCGACGCAGGGCGACGGCCGCCGTTGCGAGAACTGCAGCTTCCGCTAGGACCAAGATTGGCGGCGATTGTTGGTTCCCGATCAGCGCGACCCAGGCCGCGAATGCCAAGGTTGCGACGACAACGACCGCGAGGCGAAGGGATCGCCTCACGGCTTGCCTCCAGCTGCGCGGTACAAATTGCCGGGGAACCAGGTGTTCGGCTCGACGTTTGGGAAGTACGGCGAACCGACCAGGGCATTCGAAACGCTCTTCGCACAGGCCGCGATACCTGGTTCGGGCAGATCATTGACGATCCTATCTACCAGCCGCCTCTCTTCCTCCTTGCTCGTGTCCTGGCAGGTCTTCTCAACCTTGGAGTCCTTGTGCCACTCAGCGAACGCGTCTAGATTGGCGGCGTCGCCTTCCACATAGTCGCCCGTACCACCACCATGGCTTCTGGCGTACGACCCGCTAGGGTCGTAGAGGAAAGGCGCACCATCACCTTGAGACATATACAGCGCCGAGTGATCGCGTAAGCCGCTCGACGTTGTGGTTACAACGACGCACGTTTCCAGACCCGTGACGTCCGTGTAGCGCAGGGGATCCTGCAGTGCATAACCGTAGGTTGATAGACCACCTCGCAGGCCGATCGGGTCACTGCTGATATACCGCCCAGTCCTGGGGTCGTAGTACCGGTTCCAGTTGTAATACAGCCCCGTCTCAGCATCGAAGTACTGCCCCGGATAGCGCAGATTGAGTACAACCGGTTGGCTGTCGAGGTCCTCGTCCTCATTCAGATTCGAATATCCGAACGGCTCGTAGTTCGCCTTCCACACCGTCACCTTGTTCGAGTTCGACAGCGCGAACGGCGCACCGCGGTGATCGGTGAGAACGTATTCCCTCTTCTCCAGCGCATCGCCGTCCCCTCCCCCCGCGGGCCCTGGCGGCTGTCCGAACATGGACATCAGAATTGCCTTGTCCGCAATGTTCACTGCACCGTTGACGTTCAGATCGGCGGCCGCGTTGTACGTGCCGGCATTTATCAGGTTCTGGATGATTGTGAGGTCTACACCATTCACAATGCCGTCATTGTTCAAATCCCCGTCACAAGCATTGCCGAACCCGTCGCCATTGCTATCGATTTGGTTGTTGGGCGTCACGGTATTCTGTCGGGTGATGCAATTATCATCGGTGTCGAGCATTCCATCGCCATCCTGATCACTCGCCAGCAGCGCGAGCGGCGCGCCATTGAGATACGCGTACTCGATGATCGTGGCCCCGCCCGAATCGGTCTCTGCGAGCAGCTCTCCATCAAGTCCGTACCAGTAATAGATCACATCCCCGCCAGCTAATTGCTTCTTCACGCGCTGCCCGAGCGAGTTATAGACGTAGCTCACAATCTCGATGTCCGTATTAAATTCATCGCGCTGGAGAACGCGCGTGAGATGCGCAGCGTCGTCATACTCAAAGGTGAGGTAACGCTCGCCAATGAGATCGTACGTCTTGACGCTCCCGTCGTCGTAATAATCGAAGTCCGCAGCGCCCGAGCCAGTAATCGTCTGGAGGCGGTTGCTCGGCGTCACAGTGTCGTAGGTGAGCACGCTCTGCAAGGTGTTGTCGGTGAAGAGCTCGCGATTACCGACGCCGTCATAGCCGAACGTCTGTTGCCCATACAGGGCGACAGCGGTGCTCGCGTCATACAGTCGATCGAGGTCATCGTACGAGAACGTCTGGCTCGCCGCGGACTGAACGTTGTCGTGAATGTTCTCGATGTTGCCGTTGAAGTCCGGTGTGTAAGTGAACGAGAACACAGTTGTCGGGCCGGGCTTGGTGATTAGTTGGCTCGCAATCCGGTATTGCTGATCGAAGCCTCGAGTCTCCTGAAGTCCGTTGCCGTAGGTCAGCTTCTTCATCGGGCCAAACGGGAGGTATTGAATGTTCTGTGCCACGGTCGAAGTTCCCGACACGGTCGTGGTCGTGACCGAAGTTGCCTGGCCCAGGACGTGCGGACGTAGTCCACCGTCCGTCCTGACGGATAGCCGATCTCGACCACATGCCCATCGTCGTCGTAGCCGTAGGACATCTCGAACGTCCATGCGCTCAGGGGCCCGGCGAGGTGTTTGGAGGAGAGGACCAGTTCTCCAAACGCGTCGTATTGCAGCTCCGTGTGGCCACTGACGTCATCGACGCTGGTGAGCCGGCCGATACCGTTGGGCGGCGGCGAGATGATTCCCTCGTTGTCGTAGCCATTGTCGATATTGAGCGAGGAGTCGCCTGGATAGGTTACAGCCGTGGGGCGATTCAGCTCGTCGTAGGCGTAGCTCGTCACGACGTCGCGCGCGTCGGTCTGCTGCGTGCGGTTCCCGGCCTTGTCGTAATCGTATATCGTCAGCCCGGAGTCGGGACTGTCCACCGAGCGCAGATTGCCAAGATCATCGGCCCTCATACTACTATCCTGACGCGGAGGACGCCCACGAACTGTACCTTGGCGAGATCGCCCCAACTGGAATCGCGTACGAAAAAGCACCGTTGATTTCGTATTTCTACATGCATGTATTTGTGGGTAGCGACGATCAAATCCGCACACAGATCTTCAGCGAAAAGATAGCCTGTAGCGGCGGTCCACCGCCCTAAATGGGAGTCGCCATGAATCGTGTTGTTCTATGTTGTCTTGTCCTTTCTGCCGCAGGTGTCGTGAACGCCGCATCAGAGCCGACGGGTACAGCTTCGTGCAGTCGGAAGATGCCAGGCGCCTGTGCGATCGAATGGAATTTCCCGGGCGGATCTCCCAGATCGTCGTACTACGTGCAACGCTTCGACGCATCCGATCAATCGTGGCACCGCATCTTTGGGCCAGTGTCTACACCGTCCGGCACGATGTCAGAAGCGGCATCGGAAGGTGAGATCTACGCTGCGATTGTCTGTGTTGATCCTGAGGACGGACAGAGCTGTGTGAGTTCCACGGTCGTCTGGGCGCCTCTGCACCCTGCGAGCATCGATGAAATGCCGCCGATGCTGAAAAGAAAGAACGGCGTGATGATGGCCGTTTCGAAGGAGTCAAGCTATGAGGGGCAGAGACAGGAGTACAACATGTATCGCCTCATTCAATGGCTTGAGAACGTTGACGACCCGAGTAGATTGCCAGCGATGACAGTCGCCTATGACATCAAGGAGCCGAAGGATGCGCCGCCGGAATGGCTCTACGATGACCTCATTCAGTATCCCGCATATCTGACGTACGAATCGTTTCGTCAAGGGAATCCACCCTGAACTTCTGTCGGGGGCTGTGGGTCTCGAGTTCCCAATTTTCACCGCAATCGCAGAGCCATACAGTCTTGTGACAGTCGGTCGCGCGGCCTAGGCTTGGCATCATGACGCGGCTTCTGATCCTTCTGGTCGGTGCGCTGACGACCGCGGCCAAGCTGCTCGGCCCAGGTGGCGCCCGCGCGGTTATGGCCGAGAAACCTCCTCCTGAAGCAACAGCTACTGATCGTGTGTCGCCCTCGGCGCCGAGCGCCGAACTTGTCAAGCACGGAGCGATTCATTCTCGGCTTCCTCGTGCTCTTCGTGCGACCCGCCCGAATCGCCACAATCGCTATCGCAGTCCGACCGTCAACCCTGCTGCGCTTCCATCAATATCTCGTCGCTCGCAAATACCGCGAGCTCTTCTCCCCGGAGCGGCGCAGCAAGCCCGGTCCCAAGGGGCCCTCCGCAGATCTCGTTCACGCAATCGTCGAACTCAAGCGCCGTAACCCCTCGCTTGCTGCCCACGCATCGCGCTGATCATCTCGACCACGTTCGGCGTCGAGATCGACCGCAACAGCACTACCATTCGCGTTCCGGTGGCAACGGACCATCGTGGCTGACATTCCTCGGGCGCGCGAGGGATGCCCTTTTGGAGCCTGGATACCTTACGCTGCGAATCCATCACGCTCAAAAGCCATTGGGTGATGGTCGTGATGGATCAGTTCACCGCCGGATCATCGGCTTCGCCGCACACGCGGGCGATCTGGACGGCATCGCTGTTTGCCGGATGTTCAACAGGATCGTCGCTGCGCTCCCCTCCCCCGCTATCTTCAGCTCCGATCATGATCCGCTGTTCGAGTTTCACCGTTGGCCCGCCAACCTGCGCGTCCTCGGCGTGGACGAGGTGAAGTCAGTGCCGTACGCACCGGTATCGCATCCTTTCATCGAGCGGTTGATCGGCACCATCCCGCGCGTGTTTCTCGATCTTGTGTTCTTCTGGGGCGTACTGGACCCCGAGCGGAAACTCGGCGAGTTCCAGCGCTACTTCAATGATGCGCGCGTTCACGCGTCGCTGGGCGACGTTCCCAATAGGTCTTGGGTGAGTCGACGCGCACACCAGCGCGGCTCGATGATTTTCGCTGGCAAGCGCATTGTCGCGGCCTCGTGGAGGTGCCCGTCGCCGCGTGACCAGCAATTCGAGACCCACACGCTCGTAACCGGCGGCGCATGCTCGCCGACCTGTTGTCCAATGGACGGATTCCCGCAATCACTTTGATCCGAGCTCAGGCGGCAGCTGTAAAAGCATGATTCTGAGCGACTATGCGCGGGCTCGAACCACCGATCTCAGCATTGGATATGCTGAGATCGGGCAATGCGCGTAAGCATCTAATCCGACTTGAAAACGTGGTCAAAGGCGAAGCACGGAAGCACAACAAAATTGCCGACGAGGAAGCGAAGCGAAGCGATTTAACCGATTGATTTTCGTGGTCTGGTGGCTATGGGTGGGCTCGAACCACCGACCTCAGCATTATGAGTGCCGCGCTCTAACCAACTGAGCTACATAGCCACGTGGGTGCCCGGACGGGCTCGAGAAGAGCGCGCATTGTCCGAACGAAGGCGCAGATCTGTCAAGCAAACAGCGGAAATCGCCCAAAAAAAAAGAAGGGCCGGCAGCGAAACTCGCCACCGGCCAAAAACGCGCCCACTCGTCTGGCGCGATAGGGGATTGCTCGAAGCCTCAGGTCCTTCTGATCGCTGTCAGTTGTGATCCCTCACGCTCTCCGTCCGCTCTCTGCTCGTTTGCCTTCAATCCCTAGAGCGACATCCTGTCGCAAAGTCCCTCAGCGCTTCCTCATCTTCTTCTGGATGGTTGGCGCGCCGCTTGCGGCCGGCTGGTGTGCGTTCGAGGCCATCCTGGCCCTTTCTTCTTCCTCGCTCGCAGCCACAAGTCGGACGCGCCTTACAACCGAGAGCGCCGAACCCATGTGAAAGACCTCATCAAGAAAAAAGGGCCCCGTTCGGGGCCCTCGTGCAGATTGGGTCGCGACGAGGCGGTGCGGATCCCTTCGCACTGCGCCTCGCCGCGCATTCGAAGCGGCGCGCTGTCGACCGCGCGGTGGGTCTCGTGTGCCCTCAGGTCATCCCTGACCGCGCTTTGCGTCCTGACTCGCGGCGGCCGACAGACGCGCCTTACGAGGCCAAGCGTCGTTGCTCCGCGGATTCCCTCACGCTGGTGCAGATGCTCAGTTTGTTGTACGCGTCCAGCGCGGCAACCTTGTAGCACTCCGCCAGCGTCGGATAGTTGAAGACGGTCTGAAGAAAATAATCGAGTCCGCCGCCCAGGCGCAGCACTGCCTGGCCGATGTGTAGCAGCTCCGTGGCGCCCGTCCCGATGATGTGCACGCCGAGCAAGCGGCGGCTGTCGCGGTGGAACAGCATCTTAAAGAAGCCGCTCTCGTCGCCGAGCATGCTGCCGCGCGCGATCTCGCGGTAACGCGCGACGCCAATCTCGTACGGCACGCGCGCCTTCGTCAGCTCCTGCTCCGTCGCCCCTGTCATCGAGAGCTCCGGAATGGAATAGATGCCGATCGGGAAGTGCTCCGACATTCCGTCGTTGGGAACGCCGAAGGCATAGCACGCGGCGAGACGCCCCTGCTCCGCCGAAGTGGCGGCGAGCGCCGGATGTCCGATGACGTCGCCGGCGGCGTAGATGTGCGGCACCGACGTGCGGAACTCGGGATCGACCGTGAGGCGGCCGCGCTCGTCGGCCGCGAGCCCGGCGGCGGCGATGTTGAGATCCTGTGTGCAGCCCATGCGACCGACGGAGAACAGCAGCACGTCCGACACGATGTGCTTGCCGGACTCGAGCGTGATGGCGGCACGCCGAGGATCCGTGCGCGTCACCTCGATGCGCTCGACAGCTTCGCCGAGCCGGAAGGTCACGTTCTGACTGCGCATCTGGTAGATCAGCTCGTCGACGATCTCGCGGTCGAGGAACTCGAGTGGACGCTCGCGCTTGTCGATGAGCGTGACCTCGACGCCGAGCGCGGCAAACATCGATGCGTATTCGATGCCGATGACGCCGGCGCCGACGACGGCCATCGTGCGCGGGAGCGCCTGCAGGTCGCAGACCTGCTCGCTCGTCATGATGACCTTACCGTCGGTCTCCACGCCGCGCGGCTGCGCGGCGACCGTGCCGCACGCGATGAGGACGTGCTCGGCGTGCAGGCGCTCCGTCTGCCCCTGGTCGTGCACGAGCAGGGTGTGTGGATCCTCGAACTCCGCACGACCGTGATAGAAGTCGACGTGATTGCGATGCAGCTGCTGCTCGAGCGTATCGGCCTCGCGTGCGACGACGTCCCCGACCTGCCGCAACAGATCCCGTGCCTGCGGTCGCGCTTCGGCACGGCCGCGTTTGGGGCCGGTGTCGCGCGAGCGCAGGAAGTTGATGACCGATTCGCGGAAGGTCTTGCTCGGGATCGTGCCCGTCTCGAGGCAGACGCCACCGATGATGCGCCCCTGCTCGATGATGGCGACACGCTTGCCGAGCTTGGCCGCCTGGATGGCGCCGCGCCGACCGGCCGGTCCGCTGCCGATCGAGATCAGGTCATAGTGATGACTCATGCCCCGGAGATATCGGCCGGGCGGTGCCGGAGTTAAACCTCTACGTCTTTCAGGCCATGTCGATGTACGGCGGAGGGTTTGCGCGCAGCTAACGAAGGTTCAAACCCGGCACCATGTTCCGAAGGCACCACCTCAAACTCTGAGGAAGGCAAGGGTTTAACTCCGGCACCCCTCAGACGTTGAAGCGGAAGTAGATCACGTCGCCTTCGCGGACGATGTAGTCGCGGCCTTCGAGGCGCCACTTGCCCTTGTCCTTCGCGCCCTGCTCGCCGCCACAGGCCACGTAGTCGTCGTAGGCAATGACCTCGGCGCGGATGAAGCCGCGCTCGAAATCGGTGTGGATCTCCGCCGCAGCCTGGGGGGCGGTAGCGCCCGTCCGCACCGTCCAGGCACGCACTTCCTTCGGTCCCGCGGTGAAGAAGGTCTGCAGGCCCAGCAATCGATACGCGGCGCGGATCACACGCGCCAGTCCCGGCTCCTCGAGGCCGAGCTCGGCGAGGAACTCGGCCCGATCCGCGGGATCCAGCCTCGCGATCTCCGCTTCCATCGCCGCGCACACCGCGACGACCTCGGCGCCCTCCTCCGCGGCGAGCGCACGTACGGCATCGAGATGCGGATTGTTCTCGAAGCCGTCCTCGGCGACGTTGGCGATGTAGAGCGTGGGCTTTGCCGTGAGCAGGCTCAGCTCGCGCAGCGCCGGCGTCGCCAGCTCATCGGGTGCGAGGCCGAGCGAGCGCACCGGGGAGCCGGTGTCGAGATGCGCGCGGACCCGCTTGAGCAGATCGCGTGCAACGACTGCATCCTTCGCGTTCGTCTTCGCCGCGCGCTCGGCGCGTTCCAGCGCGCGCTCGACGGTCGCGAGATCGGCAAGCGCGAGCTCCGTGTGAATCACCTCGATGTCGCCGCGCGGATCGATGCGGCCGCCGACATGGACGATGTCGTCGTCCACGAAGCAGCGCACGACATGCGCGATCGCGTGCGTCTCGCGGATGTGTCCGAGGAACTGGTTGCCGAGACCTTCACCGCGTGATGCGCCGGCCACGAGCCCCGCGATGTCGACGAACTCGACGGCCGCCGGCACCACTTTCTGCGGTTCGACCAGCCGCGAGATCACGTCGAGTCGCGGATCGGGCACCGGCACGACGCCGACGTTGGGATCGATCGTGCAGAAGGGATAGTTCTCGGCCGGGATCTCCGCCGCCGTGAGCGCGTTGAACAGCGTCGACTTGCCGACATTCGGGAGGCCGACGATACCGCAGCGTATGGCCATGCTCAGGCCTCGGGCTCGTCGTCTTCGTTCGCGGGGCCGCGTTCCTTGCGATGCGGCCGCGGCACGACACCGCGGCTGTGCAGCTTGTGCATGGCCTTCTGGTCGCCGTGGCCGAGCAGGATGGGCAGCACGTCGAGTGCATCGGCCAGCGACTCGGCGATCTTCGCTTCATCCTCGCGGCTCGCGCGCTCGAGGACGTGATCGATGACGTCCTCGCGCTGGCCCGGATGACCGATGCCGACGCGCAGGCGGAAGAAGTCGGCACCCAGGTGCGTAATGCAGTCACGCAAACCGTTGTGTCCGCCGGCGCCACCGCCACGCTTGAGACGCACGGTTCCGACCGGCAAATCGAGGTCGTCGTGCACGACCAGGATCTGCTCCGGCTGGATGTGCAGGTACGCGCTCAAGGCCTGCACCGATACGCCGCTGCGGTTCATGTAGGTCGTCGGCTTCAGCAGGCGCAGATCGTGGCCTTCGATCTCGACGCGGCAGATCTCGCCCTGGAACTTGTGCTCGGCACGGAACGTTGCGCCGCCGATGCGCTGCGCGAGCGCATCGACGAACCAGAAGCCGACGTTGTGCCGGTCGAGCCGGTGACTCGATCCCGGATTGCCGAGCCCGACGATGAGCCTGATCGGTGCGTGCTCCACGCTAGTACCACGCGACAAGAAAAAAAACGCGGTCCCGGGGCCGCGCTACGCGACCCCGGGATGTGCGCGACCAGGGGATCATTCTTTGCCGGTCGGCTTCGCGGCCGGCGCGGCTGGCGTCTCGCCACCCTCCGCCGCTGGTGCCCCTTCGGCGCCTTCGACAGGCGCGACCTCGGCCTTCTCCTCTTCCTCCTCCTTGCGCGGACGGCTGAAGGTGAAGACAGGCTGATCGCGACCGCCGGTGAGCTCGACGAGCTCCACGCCCTCCGGCAGCTCGAGATCGGACAGGTGCACGACATCGTCCATCCCGAGCTCGGAGACATCGACCTCGATGAACTCCGGCAGGTGCTCGGGCAGGCAAGAGATCTCGACGTTGTTCTCGATGTGCGTCGGGACACCGCCCTCCTTGCTGCCCGGGGCCACTCCCTCGCCTTTGAAATGCAGTGGAATGGTCATGCGCAGGCGGGTTCCGGCAACGACACGCTGGAAGTCCGCGTGCGTGATCTGGCGCTTGGCCGGATGTCGCTGCAGGTCCTTGAGGATCGCCGGCTGCTCCTTGCCGCCGATCCGCAGCTTGAGGATGTGCGAGTAGAACGCCTCGTGCTCCAGGTGATGCGCGAGCTCGGTGTGATCGAGCACGATGTTGCTCGGCGGCTCCGTACCGCCGTAGAGGATGGCCGGCACTTTTCCGGCATGACGCAGGCGGCGGCTCGCACCTTTCCCCGCGTCTTGCCGAGGCTCGGCCTTGATCTCGAAACTGACTTTCATTTCTCATCTCCAACTGCAGTGAAACGCGCGCCCGCGACCAGGACGCGCCGTGACATCGAAACCTTCAATCGATCCTCAATCGACATACAGCGAGCTCACCGACTCCTCGCCGCTGATGCGACGGATGCTCTCGCCGAGCAGACCCGCGACGCTCAACTGCCGGATCTTGCGGCAGGCGCGCGCGTCGGCACGCAACGGAACGGTGTCCGTCACGACCAGCTCGTCGAGCTGGGATTTCTCGATACGCTCCACGGCCGGGCCGGAGAGCACGGGATGCGTGATGTACGCGACGACCTTCGCCGCGCCCGCTTCTTTCAATGCGTCGACCGCGTGTGCGATCGTGCCCGCGGTGTCGATCAGGTCGTCCACCATGACGCAGGTCTTGTCCTTGACCTCACCGATGATGTGCATGACCTGCGATTCGTTCGGGCGCGGACGCCGCTTGTCGATGATCGCGAGATCGGCATCGTCGAGACGCTTCGCGAGCGCGCGTGCGCGCACGACGCCGCCGACGTCCGGCGACACGACGACCATGCGATCGTAGTGCTGCTTCCAGGCCTCGCCGAGCAACACGGGCGAGGCGTAGACATTGTCGACCGGAATGTCGAAGAAGCCCTGGATCTGATCCGCATGCAGATCGACCGTGAGTACGCGGTTCACACCCGAGCTGGCGATCAGATTCGCGACGAGCTTGGCGGCGATGGCGACACGCTGCGCGCGCGGGCGACGATCCTGCCGCGCGTAACCGAAGTAGGGCATCACGGCCGTGATCCGTTCGGCCGATGCACGCCGACAGGCGTCCGCCATGAGCAGAAGTTCCATCAGGTTGTCGCTGGCAGGTGGACAGGTCGACTGCACGATGAATACGTCATGGCCGCGCACGTGCTCCATGATCTCGACGTTCACCTCGCCGTCGCTGAAACGCCCCACGTATGCCTTGCCGAGGGGGAGCTTCAGGTAGGTCGTGATGGCTTCCGCGAGCTGCCGATTGGCGTTGCCCGCGAACACCGTCATCGTCGTGTCGTCGTTGGATCCCTGCGTCCGCATGCCCGCGCTCTGGTGGATTTGGCTGGGGTGGCAGGATTCGAACCTGCGTATGACGGAACCAAAATCCGTTGCCTTACCACTTGGCCACACCCCAAGCGGCCCGGTGGCGCGTGGCCCGCCGAGCTAAACGCATAATTGTCCGGGGGGGTCGGAATGGTGTCAACGCGCGGCGGGGATCGTTCGGAGGTCGAAGTCCTGCCCCGCCGATAGCGCAAGTTGCCGTTCGGCTTTGGTTTTTCGAATTCCCCGGGCGAGTCGCGAGATCAGTCCCGCAGCTCCCACCGTTCCGCGATGACCTTGATCCGCAGTCCCTCGCCTTCCATCGTGAGTTTGTGGGGGAGCACGGTCCCCTCGGTGTCCCCATAGCCCTCATAGCCGATCCGCCAGCCGCGCTGCTCCAGGGCGATCAGCTCCTGTGCATCGTCCAGCGTCTCCGAGGACTGTGCCTGCGGATCCGGAACGCCCAGCATCCAGTAGCGCATGCTGTACAGGGGGATGCTCCAGCCGTAGCGCTCGCGCAGGTCGGTCTCGGGATCGTTGAGGTCGAAGCGCTCGCCATCGCTCGTTTCGACGCGCAGGCGGTTGTCGTCACCGAAGATTCGGAAGCCGCCGATCCCGAGCGGGCCGTTGAAACGGAAGTCGAGATCGTCGCCGTCCTGCTTCCAGATGAAGTTGCCGCTCCAGCCATCCTTCCCGGCGTTGAGAGCGATGCGGCCCTGAGCCTGCCATGCGGAAAGCTCGAGCAACGCATCGCGTCGGCTCGCCCAGGTCTCACCCGAGGGCTTCGGCGCAGGCGGCTGCGTCGTTGCACAGCCACCGAGAATCAGCAGGAACACCAGTAAGGCGAGAGCGGCGCGGTGATACGGATACACGCGGTCAGTCGGCGAAGCGCTTGACCACATTACCCAGGACCTCGTTGCCGGGGTCCCGCACGAGGGCTTCCTCCCAGATGTCGCGGGCGCCCTTGGGATCCCCCGATACCCAGAGCACTTCACCGAGGTGCGCGGCAATCTCGGAGTCGGGCAACATCCCGTACGCACGTTGCAGGTGCCCGAGTGCCTTGTCGTAGTGCCCGAGGCGGTATTCGACCCAGCCCATGCTGTCGATGATCGCCGGATTGTCCGGCTCGAGATCGAACGCCTTCTTGATGTAACGATAGGCTTCCCGGTAGTTCTCCGTATGATCGGCCAGCGTATAGCCGAGCGCGTTCAACGCGGTCGCGTCATCCGGGGTGTGATGCAGGATGCCACGCAGCTCGCCAACCGCATCGTCGATGCGGTCGAGATCCTCGTACAGGAAGGCGCGTGCATAGAGCAGCGCCGGATTGTCGGGCCGCTGCGAGATCGCATCGTCGTAGAGCTTGAGCGCTTCGTCGGGCTTGCCCATTTCGACCAGCAGGTCGCCCTGCGCGTTGATCAGCTCCACCGCGTACTGTGGATAGGCCGCGGCGAAGTGCTCGAGGTGCTCGAGCCCCTCGTCTCCGCGTCCGAGCTCGCGCAGCAGACGGGCGACGCGCACCTGTGCCGCCACCGCGTAGTCGCCGGCGCGCACGCGATCGTAAAGGCGAATCGCGCGCGCCTGCTCGCCCTGCTCGTCCGCGGTGCGCGCGAGGAAATAGAACGCGTCGATCGTCTGCGTGCCGGTCGCGAGCAACGCCGTGAAATGCTGCTCCGCGGCTTCGAGCTTGCCCTGACGCAGCTCGAGCAACCCGGCGGCGCGCAGTGCACCCGGGTTGCGCGGCATCTCGGTGAGCACGCGATCGAGCTCCGTGCTCGCCTCCTCGTCGCGACCGACCGCGATGAGGAGAATCGCGTACTCGAGGCGCAGGGAAGCGTCCGTCGAATCGTCGACGAGACTTGCCGCGCGCTCGATGCCTTCATCGGTCTGACCCGCGGAAACGAGCGCGCGCGCCAGGAGCATGGAAGCCTGTGGCCAATCCGGCGACAGCTCCACCGCGCGTTTCGCGGCCGCGAGCCCGGTCTCGACGTCGTCGGCGCGCAGTGCGAGCGCCGACAGCGAATACTGGGCTTCGGCGAGATCCGGATGATCGGCCGCGAGCATCTGCATGCACTGCACGGCCGCGCGGCTGTTCGGCTCGAGGACGAGCAGTCCGGTCAGCGCGGTGAAGCCTTCCTGGATCTGCGAGAAACCGTTGAGCAGCCACTTGAGCTGCTCGTATGCCGGTCGCACTTCGCCGCGCCGCACGTACAGGCTGACGAGGACGCGTCGCGCATCGATGCTCTCGGGATCGAGCTCCAGCCAGCGCTTGGCACTGGTGAGGGCCGCCTCTTCCTCGTCCGCTTCGAAGCTGACCTGCGTCGCGCGCGCGGCGATCGTGTCATCGTCGCTCAGGCGCGCGGCGGTCGCGTACTCGCTCGCAGCGAGCGCCGGCATCGAACGCTCGATCGCGAGCTCGCCGAGCAGCACGTGATAGCTCGCCTCGGCTTCCGGCGTATCGAAGGTCTCGCCACGATCGGACGCATCGTCCGGGGGCGTGCCGCCGCTCGTCACACAGCCGGAGAGCAAACATAAGATGAGCAGGGAAAGCAGACGGGACATGGGGAGCAGCCGAAAAATAGCGGTTCACTATAGCATGGGCATGGACGCCGTCCGGCGGCGTGATCCAGGTCGCGGGCCGCCGGAAGCGCGCGCCGCGGCTCGTCTTTCAGCGAAAATTCAGTTTGCCCAGATACCTGGACAACGGATGCGGAGGCTTGTTCAACCCGGCGACAACCCGGACAATGCGCGCGTTCGCGCCGCGGGCCAATCGATGCTCCTCTTCGCTCTAGGCATCAACCATCGCACAGCGCCCGTCCACATTCGCGAAAAGGTCAATTTCGACCCAGCGCGCCTGGAGGACGCCCTGCGTGACCTCACGAGCCTCCCCGAGGTCAGCGAGGGTCTCATCGTGTCGACGTGCAATCGCACCGAGCTCTATTGCAGCGGCGGCGAGGCCGGCGTCGAGCACGTTCGCGAGTGGCTGACTCGCTATCAGGCGCTCGATCCGGACGCGCAGAGTTGCCTCTACGCGCTCGATCCGACGGCGACCGTCCACCATACCTTTCAGGTCGCGAGCGGCCTCGATTCCATGGTCCTCGGGGAACCGCAGATCCTGGGTCAGATGAAGGATGCCTATCGGGCCGCGCACGCGGCGGGCACGGTCGGGCCGGTACTGAATCGTCTGTTCCAGCAGGCGTTCGCCGTCGCCAAGCAGGTACGCACCGATACGGGCATCGGCGCGAGCGCAGTGTCCATCGCCTACGCGGCGGTGACGCTCGCCCGACAGATCTTCGCCGATTTCTCCCGTCACACCGGCCTGCTCATCGGCGCCGGCGAGACCATCGAGCTGGTCGCGCGTCATCTGCATGGAAGCGGGCTCGGACGCACGATCATTGCCAATCGGCGCGTGGAGAACGCGCACGCCATCGCAACGACCCTGAACGGCTATGCAATAGGTCTCGACGAGGTGCCGGCGCATCTTGCGGAAGCCGAAATCGTCGTCAGCGCGACGGCGAGTCCGGAGCCGATCGTCACGTACGCGATGGTGAGCGAAGCGCTCAAGGTGAGGCGACGACGTCCGATGTTCATCGTCGATCTCGCCGTTCCGCGCGACGTGGAGGCGAGTGTCGCCGAGCTCGAGGACGTGTATCTCTACACGGTCGACGACCTGCAAAGCGTCATCGATCGTAACCTGCGGCTGCGTCGTGAAGCTGCGATCGCTGCCGAGGACATCGTGAAGACCGAGGCGGCTCGCTTCGAGCGCCAGCTCAAAGTGCTCGACGCCGTGCCGGTCATCCGTGCCGTGCGCGATCAGGCCGACGCGTTCAAGGCGCAGGCCATCGAGCAGGCGCGGCGTCAGCTCGAGAGCGGCCGTCCGGCGGAAGAGGTGCTCGAATTCCTCGCCGCCACGCTCACCAACAAGCTGCTGCACGCACCGAGCACGGGATTGAGACGCGCCGGCGAGGCGGGTGATGTCGACTTGATGAAGGCCGCGCGCGCGCTGTTCGGTCTGGATTAGGCACCAGGCTCTACCTTTGTCTTCCGTGGAGCCGTTTCCACGGAGGGCAAAGCCCGGCACCGTTACAATACGCGTATGAATGCCTCGCTCCTCGCACAGATCAAGCGCCTCATGACGCGGCACGCGACCGTGGGCACACAGCTCGCGAATCCGGACGTGATCGCCGATCAGACGCAGTTTCGCGAGCTGGCGAAGGAATACGCGCGACTCGAGCCCATCCGCCGCAGCTACGCAGCGCTGGAGCGCGCAACGACCGAGCTCGCCACGGCCGAAGAGCTGTCGGCCGATCGCGATCCGGAGCTGCGCGCGCTCGGCCTGGACGAAGCGCGCGTGCTGAGTGAGCGCATCGGGACCCTGGAACGCGAGATCCAGGTGCTACTGCTGCCGCCCGATCCGCACGACGAGCGCAACATCTACGTCGAGATCCGCGGCGGCACGGGCGGCGACGAGGCGGCCATCTTCGCCGGCGACCTGTTCCGGATGTACGCGCGATACGCCGAGCGCCAGGGCTACAAGGTCGAAGTCATCAGCGAGAGCCCGGGCGAGCACGGCGGATATAAGGAAGTCATCTCGAGGCTCGTCGGCAAGGGCGTGTACTCGAAGCTCAAGTTCGAGTCCGGCGCGCATCGCGTTCAGCGCGTGCCCGTCACGGAGACGCAGGGACGCATACACACCTCCACCTGCACGGTGGCCGTGCTGCCCGAAGTGGAGAGCGTCGATCACATCGAAATCGATCCCGCCGACCTGCGCGTCGATACCTATCGCTCATCGGGTGCGGGCGGACAGCACGTCAACAAGACCGAATCGGCAGTGCGCATCACGCACCTCCCCACGGGACTCGTCGTCGAATGCCAGGACGAGCGCTCCCAGCACAAGAACCGCGATCGCGCGATGTCGCTCCTGCGATCGCGGATGCTCGCGGCCGAGCGCACGCGTCAGGAGAACGCACGCGCAGCCGAGCGCAAGCGTCTCGTCGGCACGGGCGATCGTTCGGAGCGCATCCGCACCTACAACTTTCCGCAGGGACGGGTCACCGACCACCGCATCAACCTGACGCTGTACCGACTGCCGGAAATCCTCGACGGCAACCTGACACCGGTCATCGAGCCGCTCACGAGCGAATATCAGGCGGAGCAGCTCGCCGCGCTGGGCGAGCAGGACGTGGCCTGATCCGCATCCTTGGTGCCGGAACCTCTCCTTTTCGGCCGGCGCTTCCTCTGTCCGCGGTGCGATGCGATTCAGCTGCAGCGGCCCGGATATCATTACGGACCACCTTCTCGCGCATGACGATTTTCGAATGCTGTCTCAGCTCAACGCGGTCTCCTCGCTGCTGATCGGTCTCGGTGCGCTGCTCGTAGGCGCCGGCCTGCTCGGCACCCTGCTGCCGGTACGCGGCCATCTCGAGGGCTTCTCGGAGCTGCAGATCGGCGTCGTCATGGCGTCGTACTACGTGGGATTCGTGGGCGGTACGGTGCTGTGCCCGTGGATGGTGCGGCGTGTCGGTCACATCCGCACCTTCACCACGCTCGCCGCCATGGCGATCGTGTCGATCCTCGCCCACTCGGTCTTCATCTCGGCGCCGGCGTGGGTGCTGCTTCGCGCCGCCGTCGGCGTGAGCATGATCGGTCTCTACATCACGGTTGAGAGCTGGCTCAACGAGCGCGCGGATCGGCAGACGCGCGGGCGCATTCTCGCCTCTTATGAGATCGTCGCGATGGGCTCGCTCGCGCTCGGACAGTTCCTCATTGCGGTCGGGCAGCTCGAATCGACGCTGCCCTTCCTCGTGGCGGCCTCGTTCTTCGCGCTCGGCGTCATTCCGGTCGCGCTGACGCGCCTGCCGGAGCCGCCGCCGGCGCCCACACAACGGCTCGTCCTGCGCCAGCTCTTCGGCGTCGCGCCGCTCGCGGTGGTCGGCACGCTGGTCGGCGGTTTCAGCGCGGGCGCTTTCTTCAGCCTCGGACCGCTCTATGCGCAGCAGATCGAGCTCGAGCCGGCGGGCATCGCGGCCTTCATGAGCTCCGCGCTCATCGGCGGCGCCGTCCTGCAGTGGCCGATCGGGGGCTGGTCGGATCGCGCCGACCGTCGCATCGTGATCTCATGCGTCGCGTTGACGGCGACCATCGCCGCGATCGCACTGATCGTCGTGGCGCGCCGCGGACTCCTGGCACTGCTGCCCTTTACCTTCCTGTACGGTGGAACGGTAACGGTGCTGTACTCACTCTGCGTCGCGCACGCCAATGATCTGTTGCCGCAGAAGCAGTATCTCGATGCGGCGCGCGGATTCAATCTGCTCTACGCCGTCGGCGCTACGATGGCGCCGATCCTCACCGGTGGTTTGATGGCGCGCTTCGGGGCGTTCGGGCTCTTCGTCACCTGCGCCGTCGTGCTGCTGACACTCGGCATCTTTACCGTCAGCCGCGTGATGCAGGGACCCGTCGTGCCGGTGGAGACACGAGACAAATTCGTGCCGGTCGCCACGATCTCGCCCTGTGAGCCGGAGATGCATCCGCACGAGCCGGTGGAAGGTCGCGGTACGCTCGCGCCCGACGCACCGCGCGACGCTTGAACGCGCTCAGGACCGGTCGAGCGCGCTCGTCAGTCGAGTGCCTGCCTCAGGTCTGCAATGAGATCGTCGGGATCCTCGATCCCGCACGACAGCCGCACGAGATGATCGCTGATGCCGAGCCTGGCGCGCAGCTCCGCAGGAATCGACGCGTGCGTCATGATCGCAGGATGATTCGCGAGACTCTCGACGCCGCCGAGGCTCTCGGCAAGCGCGAACAGCTCCAGGCGTTCCAGAAAGCGCTTCGCCGCATCCGGACCGGCCTTGATCAGGAGGGAGACCATGCCCGTGCAACCCGCCATCTGTCGCGTCGCGAGCTCGTGTTGCGGATGACTCGGCAGACCGGGATACAGCACGCGTTCGACGCGCGGATGTCGCGCGAGCCACTCGGCGATGTGCTGCCCGTTCTCGTTGTGCCGCTGCATCCGCAGGGGCAGCGTCTTCAGTCCGCGCAGCGCGAGGAAGCTGTCGAAGGGACCGGCGATCGCACCGATGCTGTTCTGAAGGAATGCGAGGCGCTCGCCGAGCGCGGCATCGCGCACGACCGCGACGCCATTGACGACGTCCGAGTGGCCATTCAGGTATTTCGTCGCCGAATGGACGACGATGTCGAAGCCGAGCTCCAGCGGACGCTGATTGACCGGCGTCGCGAAGGTGTTGTCGGCCACGGTGAGCAAGCTCCGACTGCGGCCGATGGCGGCAAGTGCGGCGAGATCGGCGAGCTTGAGCATGGGATTGCTCGGCGTCTCCACCCAGAGCATGCGTGTGTTCGGCCGCAGTGCCGCTTCGACGGCGCTCGTCGTCGTCATGTCCACGAAGGTGAAGTCCAGCGCGGCCGAGCGGCGGCGGACGCGTTCGAACAATCGAAACGTTCCGCCGTAGAGGTCATCGCCCGCCACCACGTGGCTGCCGCTGTCGAGCAGCTCGAGCAGCGTGGACGTCGCCGCCATGCCCGAGGCGAAGGCGAAGCCACGCACGCCGCTCTCCAGATCCGCGATGCAGCGCTCGTAGGCGAATCGGGTGGGATTCTGCGTCCGCGAGTACTCGAAGCCCTGGTGCACACCGGGACTCGACTGCGCGTAGGTCGAGGTGGCGTAGATCGGCGGCATCACCGCGCCCGTAGCGGGATCGACGGTCTGTCCGGCGTGAATGGCGCGCGTCCCGAGGCCGCGCTTGGGCGTTTCGCTCATGGCACCGATCCTCCGGCTGCGGCCTCCTCGGTGTCCTTGAGCTGCTTGCGCAGGTAGTTCAGCACGTCCGCGCGCGTGATGAGCCCGAGGAACCTGTCGCCATCGGTCACCGCGACATACGGCACACCGGCGAGCAGCGAGACGAGATTATTGATGGAGAAATTGCGGTCGACGCTCGCGAAGTGCTGACGCATGGCGTTGCGCACCGGTGCATTCAACAGCTCCGGCTGACCGAAGGTGAAACGCATGATGTCTTCCTCCGTGAGCACGCCGACGACGCGATCGTCCTCCATGACGGGGAGCTGCGAGAAGCCGGCATTGCGCAGGCGATTGTGTGCCGTCGTCAGCGCGTCGTCGGGTCCGACGGTGATCGTCGCGCGATGCGCGTGGGGTCGCCCGACGAGATCGCGCAGGTCTCCCTCCGATGGACGATGGATGAAACCCTGATCCTCCATCCAGAAATCGTTGTAGAGCTTCGACAGATACTTGTTGCCAGTATCGCAGGCGAGCGTCACGACGCGTTTCGGTGTGTGCTGCTCGCGACACCAGCGCAGCGCCGCGGCGAGCAGCGTGCCGGTGGACGATCCCGCCAGCAGACCTTCCTTGCGCAGCAGCTCGCGCGCGACGGCGAACGATTCGTCGTCGCTGATGGTGTAGGTCTTGGTGACCGCTGAAAGGTCCGCGATGGTCGGAACGAAATCCTCGCCGATGCCCTCGACGAGCCAGGCGCCCTTCTGCGTCAGCTTTCCCGTGCGCAGGAATTCCGCGAGCACCGAGCCCTTCGGATCGGCGAGCACGATCTCGACCTTCGGCGCGACGCGCTTGAAGAACGCGGACAGTCCCGAGATCGTGCCGCTCGTCCCGACGCCGACGACAACGGCATCAAGATCGTGATCCATCTGCTCCCAGATCTCGGGCGCTGTCGTCGTCTCGTGCGCCCTCGGATTGTCGGGATTGCCGAACTGGTTGATGTAGTAGGCGCCGTTCTCGCGCGCGTAACGCTGCGCGAGATCCTGGTAGTACTCCGGATGACCGCGCGCAACGTCGGAGCGCGTGAGGATGATCTCCGCGCCCATCGCACGCAGGTTGAAGATCTTCTCCTGGCTCATCTTGTCCGGAATGACGAGGACGAGCCGGTAACCCTTCTGCGCGGCGGCGAGCGCGAGGCCGATACCCGTGTTCCCCGCCGTCGCTTCCACGATGGTGTCGCCCGCTTTCAGCTCACCGCGCCGCTCCGCCGCTTCGACCATTGCGACGCCGATGCGATCCTTGATCGAACCGCCCGGATTCAGCAGCTCGAGCTTGGCGAACAGCCGGCACGGACCCGCGTCGAGCTTCTGCAGCTCGAGCATCGGCGTGTTGCCGACCATCTCCAGCACGTTGCGATAGATTTTCATTGCTCACTTCGCGCCTGCGGCGGCGCCAACCCAATGGACGCGCTATTCTACGTCAGCGTATGCGCGAAACGGTGCACACACTTCTCGAAAATGCGACCTCGACGCTCGCCTGCTCGAGCCCGTCGCCGGCGCTCGATGCGCAGCTGCTCCTGGCTCTCGCTCTCGGCAAGTCGGGCGCGTGGCTGCGCGCATGGCCCGAGCACGAGCCCGGCGACACCGACCGGGCACGCTTCACCGCACTGGTCGCGCGCCGGCGCACCGGCGAGCCCATCGCATACCTGCGTGGCACGCGCGAGTTCTGGTCCATGCAGTTGCGCGTGAGTCCGGACGTGCTGGTGCCGCGACCCGAGACGGAGGGTGTCGTGGAGGCTGCGCTGGCGCGCATTCCGCACGATGCGCGCTGGCGCGTGCTCGATCTCGGCACGGGCTCCGGCGCCATTGCGCTTGCCCTCGCACGCGAGCGGCCACACTGCATGATCACTGCGACCGATGTCTCCGATGCCGCGCTTTCGGTGGCGCGCGACAACGCAGCCAGGCTGCAGGTCGACAACGTCGCGTTCCGTTGTGGCTCCTGGTATGCGCCCGTGATGGACGATCGCTTTCACCTCATCGCGGCGAATCCGCCCTACGTCGCCGACGATCATCCGCGCCTGCACGACGGTGAGCTGCGGCATGAGCCACGCGTCGCGCTCGTCGGCGGCCCCGACGGCATGCGCGATCTGCACACCGTCATCGCGGGTGCTCCGACTCGGCTCGAGCGCGGCGGCATGATCGTGCTCGAGCACGGCTACGATCAACGCGAGGCCGTGCGCGACGCATTGATCGCGAGCGGCTTCGAGCTCGTGCAGTGCTATCAGGATCTCGCCGGCGTCGATCGCGTGAGCGCCGCACGTTTGAGCGATGCGTCATGAGCGATGAAAGGATCGATGCCCTGCGCCACAGCCGGCAGGTGGTGCTGCCCGATTTCGGCCAGGAGGGGCAGAGCCGCCTCGCCGCCGCGCGCGTGCTGATCGTCGGGCTCGGCGGTCTCGGCTCGCCGGCAGCGATCTATCTCGCGACCTCCGGCGTGGGCGAGCTCGTGCTCAACGATTTCGATCGTGTCGACGCGACGAATCTGCAGCGGCAGATCCTCTACGGTGAAGCGGACATCGGACGCGCGAAGACGGATGCCGCGGCGGAAACGCTGGCGCGATTCGATCGCCGCGTACGCTGCGTGCTCGTGCCCGAACGTCTGCAGGGCGCGAAGCTGGTCGAGACCGTGGCCAGCTGCGACGTCGTGCTCGACGGCAGCGACAACTTCGGCACGCGCTTCGCGGTGAACGCCGCCTGCGTCGAGACGCGCACACCACTCGTGTCCGGCGCAGCCCTGCGCTACGAAGGCCAGCTCGCGGTGTTCCGTCCGGATCTCGAAGGCGGACCCTGCTACCGCTGCTTATATGGAGAGAGTGACGAGGGAATGGAGGATTGTCGCAACAACGGCGTGCTTGCGCCGCTGGTCGGTGTCATCGGCAGCCTGATGGCGGTGGAAGCGATCAAGCTGCTCATCGGGCTCGGCGCCGACAGCGCGGGTCGCGTGGTGCTCTTCGACGCACGCACGCTGCGCTGGCGCGAGCTCGCACTGCGACGCGATCCCAAATGCCCGGTGTGCGGGCCTCGCGCAGAGCCGATCTGTTAGCATTCAACAAGCACGGTCGCGTATAACATTTCATCATGCGCCTCACGACCAAACTGCCCAGAGTCGGCACGACGATCTTCACGTCGATGTCACAGCTTGCAACGGAGCGCGGCGCCGTCAATCTGGGACAGGGCTTTCCGGATTTCGACGGCCCGGCCGACCTGCACGAGGCGCTGCACCGCTACACGCGCGAAGGCAGGAACCAGTACGCGCCGATGAGCGGCGTCCCGGCGTTGCGCGAGGCGATCGCCCGCAAGGCCGAGGCGCTCTATGGGGGAAGCATCGATGCGGATAGCCAGGTCACAGTGACGAGCGGCGCCACCGAGGCGCTCTTCGCCGCGATCCATGCGGTCGTGCGCCCCGGCGACGAGGTGATCGTGCTCGATCCCTGCTACGACTCCTACGAGCCCGCGATCGAGCTCGCGGGTGCGTGCACGGTACACCTTCCGCTCGTGGCGCCCACGTTCGGCGTCGACTGGCAGCGGGTCGCCGACACACTCGGGCCGCGCACGCGGATGATCATCATCAACTCGCCGCACAACCCGACCGGTGCGACGCTGGCCTCAGGTGACCTCGATACGCTGGCAAACCTGCTTCGCGACACGGATGTCTGCGTGCTGTCGGACGAAGTCTACGAGCACATCATCTTCGATGGTCGCGAGCACGCGAGCGTGCTGCGTCATCCGGAGCTGGCGACGCGGAGCTTCGCGGTGTCGAGCTTCGGCAAGACCTATCACATCACGGGCTGGAAGGTCGGCTACTGCATCGCGCCGGGGAACCTCTCCGCCGAGTTCCGCAAGGTGCACCAGTACCTCACCTTCTGCACCTTCAATGCCGCACAGTGGGCGCTTGCCGATTATTTGAAACGCGCTCCGGAGCATTATCGCGAGCTGCCGTCGTTCTACCAGGCCAAGCGGGATTATTTCCGCGCCGCGATCGCCGGCTCGCGTTTCCGCCTGCTCGACGTGCAGGGCGCGTACTTTCAACTCGCCGAGTACGACGAGATCACTGACGAGGACGATCAGGCTTTCTGCATACGGCTGATCGAGGAGCATGGGGTCGCCGCCATTCCGACTTCGGTGTTCTACGAGTCGCCGCCGGCGGGGCAGCGTCTCATCCGCTTCTGTTTCGCGAAGACCGAGGCCACGCTGACTGCCGCCGCCGAGCGACTATGCGCGATCTGACCGTTGCCCTCGTGCAGGCGGCGACGCTCTGGCGCGACGCGCCGGGCAATCGCACGCTCTATGGCGATCTCGTGCGGCCGCTCGCAGGGAAGGCCGACCTCATCGTGCTGCCGGAGACCTTCCTGTCCGGGTTCTCGAACGAAGCGAGCGCCGAAGCGGAGGGCATGGAGGGCCCGAATCTCGTCTGGATGCGCGCGCTCGCCGGAGAAGTCGGAGCCGTCGTGACGGGCAGCCTGCTCGTGCGCGAGGGCGACAGCGTGCGTAACCGCCTCGTGTGGATGCGTCCCGATGGGAGCCACGCGCATTACGACAAGCGCCATCTGTTTCGCATGGCGCGTGAGCACGAGCGCTTCGGGAGCGGAGACCAGCGCATCGTCGTGGCGCTGCAGGACTGGCGCATCTGTCCGCTCGTCTGCTACGACCTGCGCTTCCCAGTATGGTCGCGCAATCGCTTCGACGCGTCGGCGCAGCGGCTCGAGTACGACCTGATCCTCTACGTGGCGAACTGGCCGAGCGCGCGCCGGCACGCCTGGCGAACGCTGCTGCGTGCGCGCGCGATCGAGAACCTGAGCTATTGCATCGGCGTCAATCGCGTCGGCGTGGACGGCAATGAGCTGCACTACGCCGGTGACAGCGCCGTGCTGAACTCGCACGGGGAAATCGAAATCGAGCTCGGAGCGCATCCGCAGGTCGCATGCATGACCCTGTCCGGCGAACGCCTGACGGAACACCGTGCGCGTTTCCCGGCCTGGCTCGACGCGGACAACTTCTCGCTGACCTGAAAAAGAGATCGAACCGGCGGATCAGAACCGTACGCCGGGCAGCGCGCGCAACGCACGTGCGCACTCGTTCGCGCCCGTGAAGCGGATGGCTCGCATGCCGAGCGCCGCTGCGGCATCGACGTTCCCCTGCAGATCGTCGACGAAGATCGTGTCGCTCGCATGCAGCGCGTACTGCGTCAGCAGGCGTTCGAACATCGCGAGCTCAGGCTTCAGCAATCCGACGCGACACGAGACGATGCCGCCATCGAAGAGCGGCCAGAAGTCCCGCATCCGTTCCAGGTAGGCGATCGACGTCGGCGCCATGTTGGAGAGGAAATAGAGCGGGTGCCCGGCGGCGCGCAGCTCGCGAATCAGATCCAGCGTGTCTTCTTTCGGCGTCAGCGAGGGCGCGACGCGATCGAGCAATGCCACGACGGTCGCATGGGCCAGCTCGGTGCGAGCGGCAAAGCGCCGGATCGCCTCCGCGAGCTCCAGCGAGCCACGGTCGAGGTCGAGCCAGTCGCTGTGGTCGAAGATCTCGCGACGCACCCGTTCGCGCATCGTCTCGCTGTCCGCGATGCTCGCAACGAGACGCTCCGGCTCCCAGTCGACGACGACACCGCCGAGATCGAAGACAATGGAGGGCACGACACTCATGCCCGCAGCTCATCGAGGAGGGAGCCATGATCATCACGACGACACCGCAGATCGACGGTCATCCGATCAGGGAGTACCGCGGCGTCATCGCCGGCGAAGCGATCGTCGGCGCCAATATCTTCCGAGACCTCTTCGCGGGACTTCGCGACATCGTCGGCGGACGTTCCGCGTCTTACGAAAAAGAATTGCGCAGCGCCCGCGAGATGGCGCTGGGCGAGCTCGAACAGGCCGCGCGCTCCGTTGGCGCGAATGCGGTCGTCGGCGTCGACCTCGACTATGAAGTACTGGGTCAGGCGAATGGCATGCTCATGGTGAGCGTGAGCGGCACCGCAGTCGTCATCGACTGACGCGTTTCCCATCTCTAACGCGGCCGAATGAGCGCGAACGCGCTCGTGTAACCGTGGATGAACGTCCGGCCGCGCACCGGGCCGATCTCTCCGTTGCAGAAGAATCCGCCGAGCGGTGTCGGACCGGCATGCCGGCGGAAGGCGTCGGTATCGTGGTCGGGGCGTCCGTACAGGTGCTGGCCGCGGCCGAGACAGGAGAACAGCAATGCGCCTGCGGGTGCCGCGCTCCGATCGAGCGGCTCGAGTGCGTGCTCGAGATCCTCGGCGGACGTGACTGCGTCGCGCACGTGGAACTGAACGACCTGGTTGGCTTCCAGCTCCGCGCCGATCCAGAGCGCTCCGCTTTCGTCATCCACGCCGAGGAGGTTGCGCACGAGGTAGTCGCCGCGACCATACACCTGTTCGCCGGGACGCATGACCAGACCGAGGAACACGCCGCCCGGCGCGAGGAGCGCACGATCGCGGGCGTCGGATTGCTCGAAGACCTCGGCCAGCACTTCAGTCGGACGCCGGCCGTCCAGCTCGAGGAGCAGATTTCCATGCGCGCGCGTGACGAAGAGCGGTTGACCGATCGGTCTGCAGCCCTGCGCCACGATCGCGCGCACGTCGAGCTCGCCGTCGAGGGTGAGACACGCCGCGCCGCTCGCATGGACGCCGCCGTTCACGAACAGAACGCTGTCTCCCCGACGATGGCCGCCGCTCGCGAGGCCGCCGATCTTCGTACTGTCCGGATAGTGCCTGTCGAGCGCCTGCACGAAAGGCTCGATCATGAACGTGAACGGATCCGCCAAAATGAGAAAGCTCGGACCGCCGTCGCTCGGCACGGCACCGAGCGCGGCGTGCCACACCGACGAGCGGGCACGTCCGGACGGCAGGGTCTCGTCTTCGAAATGCCGTGCCGCGAGCTTCACTCCCGGCAGGGCCGCAAGGGTGAGCGACACGGCCGGCGCACCCTCGCATTCCTCGCCGCCGCCGATGACACCGGCACCGGCGCAGCCGATCAGCGTGCACTCGCGCAACGGCGCGGGCAGCAGCTCGGGAAGCTGACGCAGATCGCGTCCGTATTGCGACGAGGGAAAGACGACCGCGAGATCCGGGCGTGCGCCGAGCGCGTCGCCGGCCTCGGCTGCGGCCGCCGCCACGGCGCGTTCGAGCGTGGCTTCCCGACTGATCGTCGAAGCCCAGCGCACCGTCACTCCTACGAGCCGAGCTCCTGGAGCAGGCTGACGAGATCCTCGGCGTGCTCCTCTTCCATTGCGAGCACGCCTTCCAGCATGCGCCGCGTGGTGGGATCGTCGTTGCCGAGGTAGTTGATCATGTCGCGATAGCTGTCGATGGCGATGCGCTCGGCTACGAGGTCCTCCTTGATCATGTCGATCAGCCCATCGCCCTCGACATATTCCGAATGCGCCCGGCTCGACAATCCATCAGGCGACAGATTCGGCTCGCCGCCGAGCTGTACGATGCGTTGCGCGATCTCGTCGGCGTGCTGCTGCTCCTCGTTCGCGTGCTGGAGGAACTCGGCCGCGACACTCTGCGCATTGATGCCGCTCGCCATGAAGTAATGGCGCTTGTAGCGCAGTACGCAGATGATCTCCGTCGCGAGCGCTTCGTTCAGGATCTTGATGACGACCTCGCGGTCGGCCTTGTAGCCAGGCGTGATCGCTCCCTGCTCGATGTGCGCACGCGCACGTGCACGCAGCGTTTGCACGTCCGTGAGAAATTTGCTGTCCGCCATGACGTCTTCTCCTGATTCCGGGGATGGTCATTATGTAGCAGAACGCGGACTCCGCACCAACGCCTACAGAGCTGACACGCCGCCGGAATCGGGCGGATGCGCGCTAAGCGCAGATGCGCGTCTGTGCGGGCCACGGCCTCTTCGCGGACCGTGGCAACACGGCATGTCTGCCCCGAAGCGACCGGGGCGATGGGTTACAGCGTTCCGGAACGGGTGCCTGACGTGCGGACGCGGACCGGTCTCAGGCCGCTGATGCCTCAGGCTCGTATCCGAGATTCGGCGCGAGCCAACGCTCGACTTCGCTGACGGGAATGCGCTTGCGCCGCGCGTAGTCCTCGACCTGATCGCGGCCGATCTGTCCGACGAGGAAATACTGCGATTCGGGATGGGCGAAATAGAGCCCGCTCACCGCGGCAGCCGGCCACATGGCAAACGATTCAGTGATCTGAATGCCCGTGCGCCGCTCGACGTCGAGCAGGCGCCAGATCGTCGCCTTCTCCGTGTGATCCGGCGACGCCGGATAGCCGGGCGCCGGTCGGATGCCACGATACCGCTCGGCGATCAGCTCGTCGTTGCTGAGACCCTCCTCGGGCACGTAACCCCAGAGCTCGCGACGCACGCGCTCGTGCAGCCGCTCGGCGAAGGCTTCCGCCAGTCGATCGGCGAGCGCTTTGAGCAGTATCGCGCTGTAGTCGTCGTGCGCCTGCTCGAAGCGCCGGACATGCGCATCGATGCCGAGCCCTGTCGTCACGGCGAAGGCGCCCACGTAGTCGGGCACGGCGCTCGCGCGCGGCGCGACGAAGTCGGCGAGCGACAGGTGATGCTGCCCGTCGGGCTTCTGCTTCTGCTGACGCAGCTGATGCAGCGTGCAAAGCGCCTGTGCCCGGGCCTCGTCGGCGTACACCTCGATGTCGTCGTCGCCCACGCTGTTGGCGGGAAACAAACCGACGACGCCGCGTGCGGTGAGCCAGCGCTCCGCGATGAGGCGCTCGAGCATCGCCTGGGCGTCGGCGTAGAGCTTGCGCGCTTCGACGCCGAACAGCGGATCGTCGAAGATCTCCGGGAATTTTCCGTTCATCTCCCACGCGGAGAAGAACGGACGCCAATCGATGTAGCGCGCCAGCTCCTCGAGCGAATAGCCGTCGAAGGTATGGACGCCGAGTGCCGCCGGGCGCGGTGGCACGTATTGCGTCCAGCCGGCGTCGAACTTGTTGAGGCGCGCTTCGGCGAGCGTCAGGCTCGGCGCCTTGCGATGACGATCGCCATGCTGCAGGCGGCGCTTCGCATGCTCGCCCTTGAGCTTGCGCACGAATTCCTCGCGCTGCTCGCGACTGACCAGCGTCTGGACGACGCCCACGGCACGCGACGCATCCTTCACGTACACGACTGGTCCGTGGTACGCGGGGTCTATCTTGACCGAAGTGTGTGCGGGCGAGGTGGTGGCGCCGCCGATGAGCAGCGGCAGCTCGAAGCCGAGCCGCTCCATCTCCTGTCCGACGTGCACCATCTCGTCGAGCGAAGGCGTGATGAGACCGGACAGGCCGATCAGGTCGGCGCCCTCCTTGCGCGCCGTCTCGAGGATCTTTTCGCATGGCGCCATGACGCCGAGATCGATCACCTCGAAGTTGTTGCACTGGAGTACGACACCGACGATGTTCTTGCCGATGTCGTGCACGTCGCCCTTGACCGTTGCCATGACGATCTTGCCGTTCGAGCGGCGCTCGCCGCCTTTCTCCTTCTCGATGAAGGGCACGAGGTAGGCGACGGCCTTCTTCATGACGCGCGCGGACTTCACGACCTGCGGCAGGAACATCTTTCCAGAGCCGAACAGGTCACCGACGACGTTCATGCCGTCCATGAGGGGACCTTCGATCACGTGCAGCGGGTGCGGGAACTCGCGCCGCGCCTGCTCGGTGTCCTCGACAACGAACTCGTCGATGCCTTTGACCAGCGCGTGCTCGAGGCGCTTGGTGACGGACCACTGCCGCCACGCGAGCTCGTCCTCGCGCTTGCGCTCTCCGCCTTCGCCCTTGTACTTCGCCGCGATGTCGAGCAGGCGCTCGGTGGCATCGCTGCGCCGGTCGAGAATCACGTCCTCGACGCGCTCGCGCAGCTCGGGGTCGATCTGCTCGTAGATCGCGAGCTGCCCGGCATTCACGATGCCCATGTCCATGCCGGCGCCGATGGCGTGGTACAGGAACACGGAGTGCATTGCCTCGCGCACGGGATCGTTGCCACGGAACGAGAAGGACACGTTGCTCACGCCGCCGCTCACGAGCGCGTGCGGCAGGCGTTCCTTGATCGCACGCGTCCCCTCGACGAAGCCGCGGGCATAGCCGTTGTGCTCTTCGATGCCGGTTGCGACCGCGAAGATGTTCGGATCGAAGATGATGTCTTCGGGCGGAAAGCCCACTTTCTCGGTGAGCACTCTGTAAGAGCGCTCGCAGATCGATACCTTGCGCTCGACGCTGTCGGCCTGGCCCCGCTCGTCGAACGCCATGACGACGACGGCGGCGCCATGGCGACGCACGAGGCGCGCGTGCTTGATGAAGGGCTCTTCCCCTTCCTTGAGGCTGATGGAGTTGACGATGCCCTTGCCCTGCACGCACTTCAGCCCCGCTTCGATGACCGTCCATTTGGACGAGTCGATCATGATCGGCACGCGCGCAATGTCGGGCTCGGCGGCGATGAGATTGAGGAAACGGACCATGGCCGCTTCGGAGTCGAGCATGCCTTCGTCCATGTTCACGTCGATGATCTGCGCGCCGTTCGCGACCTGCTGGCGCGCGACGTCGAGCGCACCGTTGTAATCGTCCGCCTCGATCAGCTTGCGGAACTTCGCCGATCCCGTGACGTTGGTGCGCTCGCCGACGTTCACGAACAGGCTGTCGGGGCCGATGGTGAGTGGTTCCAGGCCGGATAGTCGGGTCCGCCGCGGAATCTGCGGCAGGCGGCGTCGCGGATGTGTGCCGACGACGTCGCGCAGCGCGCGGATGTGCTGCGGCGTCGTGCCGCAGCAGCCGCCAACGACGTTGACGAAGCCGCTGCCCGCGAACTCGCCGATGATGCGTGCCATCTGGGTCGGCGTCTGCTCGTACTCACCGAAGGCGTTCGGCAGGCCCGCGTTGGGATAGGCGCTGACGTAGCAGTCCGCGATGCGCGACAGCTCTTCGATGTAGGGGCGTAGTTCCGCCGCGCCGAGCGCACAGTTCAGTCCGACGATGAGCGGTCGTGCGTGACGGACGGAGTTCCAGAACGCTTCCGTCGTCTGTCCGGACAGCGTGCGACCAGAGGCATCGGTGATCGTGCCGGAGATCATGACGGGCAGGTCGAGGCCGAACTCGTCGAGCACGCCGCGCACTGCGAACGCCGCAGCCTTCGCGTTCAGCGTGTCGAAGATGGTCTCGATGAGGATCAGATCCACGCCGCCGGCGACGAGCGCGCGCGTCGCGTCGGCATAGGTCGCGGCGAGCAGGTCGAAGGTCGTGTTGCGCTTGCCCGGATCGTTGACGTCCGGCGAGAGCGATGCCGTGCGATTGGTGGGGCCTAGAGCGCCTGCGACGAACCGCGGCGTGCCGCTCTCACGGGCGTATTCATCGGCCGCTCGGCGAGCGAGGCGTGCGGCCTCGAAATTCAGCTCGTAGACGAGCGCCTCCATGCCGTAGTCCGCCTGTGACGGCGCGTTCGACGTGAAGGTGTTCGTCTCGATGATGTCCGCGCCCGCTTCGAGGTAGGCGCGATGGATATCGAGCACTGCCTGCGGCTGCGTGAGCACGAGCAGATCGTTGTTGCCCTTGACGTCCTGCGGCCAGGCACGGAAGCGCTCGCCGCGGCAGGCCGCCTCGTCGAGCTTCAGATCCTGGATCTGCGTGCCCATGGCGCCGTCCAGCACCACGATGCGTTGCTCGAGCAGCCGTTGGAGCGCCTGGACGCGGGCCTCGCTCATGCGAATCCCTTCGGGCGTGGAAGGGCCTTCACTTTCCAGCACAGTGGGATCCGAAGCTTGGAATTCACGTGACTTGAAGTCGC
>JADMIO011602847.1_pt1 | contig 71399 bp, 60 predicted proteins | sample 8958161 | NCBI WGS metagenome assembly JADMIO01 (sample SAMN16585339, study PRJNA669376) | soil metagenome | isolation source: Crop rotation soil | place: USA: Cullars Rotation, Alabama | collected 2011 | reverse complement strand
CGCGACAACTTGTCCACGTGGAATTCTAAGCTTAGGATCCCAATGTGCTGGAAAGCAGACCATCGCGCGGCTGCCGGCTACGGCGTCGATGCTGAAAAACAGCAGCGGCTCGGTAGGCTGCGCGGTGAGCTTTTCCAAATGCGGGTCAAGCCCGTATTCCGTCAGATGGTTTACTCGCAGGAACCAACCATCCTCCGCATCCACCACATGCAGCTTCTGGTCCGCTTGATTTTGAATCGCCGAATGACACATTGCCATGTCATCGGTCACCGGCCGAAGCTCGCAGGTTCGCGACACCTCGAGATGCCGCTTCTCGCCGGTCTTAATGTTCCTGCCGAGCAGCAGTCGGCCATCCGACTGGCGCTGCGCCTGCTCGAGCATCTCGCTCTTGCCGCCGCCTGACGCGCCTTCGTGCATGATCGTGACGATGTTGTCGTAGGGTGTCACCACTTGTACGGTCGAGCAGTGCGCCGTGATCCAACCCTCTCGCTCGCCGACGTTGATCAGCATCCCGTAGATGCCTTTCTTGGCGCTTGGCCCGGGATAGAGGTTGTATGCGAACAGTTCGTGGCGCTCGTCACCCCGCACGTGAACGACCTGCTGTTTGCCGTCGAAGTGCGTGTGCCGAAACGGCGGCGCGATGTAAATGATCGCCTGCGGGTTGAAGCCCTCCCCCAGTTCCGCGGTCGGCCTAATCCCCTGGAGCAGCGCCAGCCCCAACGCGAAGAAACCGGCGTTTGCGGGAACGATCGCCAGGGCGTCGAATCCCAGTTCTCCATTCCCCGCCGTGAACGCGAACGTCGCGAGCTCCTGCGTCGCGAGCCATCGCAATGTTTCTGCTCGCAGCTTGGAAAAATCGTGGCCGAAGCGGTCCTTGAACTTCACCTTGTTGGTTGGCCGCTCATCGGCGACGGTCATACAGTCAGGATCGCGCCGGCGCATGTAGGGCTCGGGGTAGTTGACCACGATCCCATTGCGCACGCGCGCCACCGTGGCCTCGACCACCCGTCCGATGCCGGGCACATCGTAAGCGACCTCGTACTCCTGCGCATCCGGTCCGCCGCAGGCGGCATCCCGCAACTGCTCTTTGGTTTGGAACCAGGTGACGCTTGGCGCCGCTGCGAATAAGGCGCGCACCTCCTCCGGCAGCGGTACGCCGGGTGCCGACGAAATGTTTTTCATCACGGTGGTCAAGGGCGACTCCAATCGTGTCCGGTCAGTCCAGGAGATTCGGCACGTCGCTTTCAGGGTGCTGCTGATTCAACCAGCAGTGTGAGTTTTTCGTTGACGCGGATGATGAGGCTGTCACCCGCGTGGTAGCGGGCGAGGTCGACGTCGTCGCGGATGGGCACGGTTTTGGCTTTGCCGCCGGGGAATTCGACGGTCGCCTCGCGTTTGGCTGCGTCGATGGATTTGACGGTGCCGACGACCTCGAAGTTCTCAGCGACAATCACGCCGGGCTTGGCGCCCGCGGGCGCGCGGCCGGCGGTGGCGGTGTAATCGGTCCCGGGGGCGGCATCGCCAGCGGCGCTCACAGCGACGGTGAGACGCTGAAGAAACGTGGCGCTGACCCGGTCGCCGGCGTTGATCTGGTTGAAGTTTCGCATCTCCGCCGGCGCAGTGAAGGTCCCTTGATGGCCTTCGCTGTCCTGGAGGGTGATTTTGCGATTGGCGCGATCGACCGCAGTGACGACCGCGGTTGCAGTGAACGTTTCCTCGCGAACGCCGCCGGCGATGCCGGGATGGGTGATGATCCGGCTGTCGTGGCCATCGGCCGATTGAGCGGAGGTGGCCGGGGAGGTCCCCTTCGAGCCCGGTTTCGGATCCGGTGAGCACCCCGCGGAGAAAACCAGCAACGCCCCGACCGATGCAAGGATCGACAATAGACTGATTGTTTTGGCCATCCGGCCATCGTATGGGTTGCCAAAACAACGGACATTGGACGAAAGTCCTATCAACTCGCGATCAGGCCCGGTGAGAAAACGCCAGGAATTGATTCAGGAGAGACGAAGCGGTGCGAGCTATTCCCTTTCTGCGCTACCAGATGCCCGGCACGAGGCGATAGCGCACGTGGGCGATGTAGGCGGCCCAGTTGGAGTCCCGCGATAGCATGCGCTCCTCGGCGCGGATGCGATAGATCATCGCGGCCCATCCTGCCGCAACGAGGATGATCGTGCCATAGTTCCATTCCTGAAGGTTGTAACCGATGTCCGCGATCACATAGGAAAGGTACAGCGGATGGCGCACCAGGCGATACACGCCTCGGGTTGCCACACCCCGCAGCGCGGGGCGCACGCCAAAGAAACGGCCCAGGCTAAGCAGGCCAGCCAGACTTCCCACCGCACCCACAATCACCAGCGCCAGACCTCCGGCAGGCCAGGCTTCATGGCCGGGAAACCAGCGCAGCACGGCGACCAGTGCGTAAGGATAGGCGTACGACACAATCACGGCAGCCATTGCGGCGATGGAACGGTCCTGCTCTTGTGCCGGCCGGCGCGCCAGCGCAATCACCAGCACCAGCACGTTGGACAACACGTAAATCCAGTCGATCAGGGTGAAGTTTGCCATCATCCTGAACAGCAGCCCCATCTCGAATGCGGTCACGCCGAAGAGGAGGAGATCGGCCCATCGGCGGCGCACGAATCCCCCGGGGACGGGCGGACGCTCGGCCGGGGATTCGTTGCTCATCGAAGATTCCTCAACCCGTCTGGCGTAATCCATGGACCTGATCCTTTCGCTGTCCACGATTTGCGACCGCGCTGCTTTCTATATCCCTATCCGGTCCTTAAAAACTAAAACAACTGGGCCCCCAAAACGCCGACGTAAACCTCTTTCAGATCTCCCGATGCGTGGTCTACCAAGTCCAGACTTCCACCGTTGAGCCACGAGACATCGATGAGTGTGCGCCCACTTCCACCGCCGCGACAGGCACCGCCAGCAGCAGGGTGCGCTGCGCTCGCTTCATGCCCGATCTCCCGTTGAAGCATCATTCCCCGGCTGCTCGCGAAACGCGAGCCGTGCCTGGTTCACATCCGGATAGATCTCAAAGAGCCGTCCCATCCGCGAGCGGTTCAGCACCGCGATCACTCGGCCCGGCGCTGCAGCGATCTTCACATCCCCGCCCTTCTTCGCCAGCTTGTTGTGCAGCCGCACCAATACGCCCACGCCGTAGCTGGAGATCATGGTCAGGTTGGTGCAGTCGATGATCATCCGGCTGATCTTGAACTCGATCATCGTCTCCAGCTTCGCGACAAATTCCGCCGCTGTATCCGCATTGAGCCCGCCATCGGCTCGGAGGATCAGGATCGAACCCTCCAGCTCGTGGTAGTACAGCTCCATTTCCCCCTTCATGCCACAACCCATCGAACTCTTACATTGGACCTAGGTCCCATGGAGCGCCTGAATCGCGAGCGGAGCGGCTTAGCGTTCAATCCGTCTGTGTCCATAGTTATTCATCTGTGGTTACAACGAGCTCAGTCGCCAAGCGCAATGTCCAGCGCCCGCGCCGTCGTCACGTGGTTGCCATCGAGAGGGACGGTCTTCAGTTGCGCCACCGCCTCCTTCAGCGGCACGTAGCGGATCTGCGGGGGATTGAGCGCGACCATGACCCCTCCGCCGCCGCCCTTTCCTTGCTCCAATCCCCGCACGGCCGCGGCGCCGAACATTAACCCCAGCATGCGATCCATCGGAGTCGGCGACCCGCCTCGGAGCAGATGACCGAGCACCACCGCGCGGGTTTCGCGGCTGGTGAGCTTTTGCAATTCCGCAGCGACGCGCTCGCCGATCCCGCCTAAGCGGTCGGCGCGTCCGGCTTCGCGGCTGATGACCGAAACGTCGCCGCCGCTGGGCTTGGCGCCCTCGGCGACGACGACGATCGCGTAATCGCAACCTTCGGCGCGCTTGCGCGCCAAGCGCTCAGCCACGTGCTTGAGATCGTACGGGATTTCCGGAATGAGGATGGCATCTGCACGGCCGGCGATGCCGCAGGCGATCGCGATCCAGCCGGCGTAGCGGCCCATCACCTCGACGACCATGATCCGGCCGTGGGCGCTGGCAGTCGAGTGGAGCCGGTCGAGGCACTCGGTGGCGAAGCCGACGGCGGTGTCGAAGCCGAAGGTAAGGACGGTCGATTCGAGGTCGTTGTCGATGGTCTTGGGGACGCCAATTACCCGGACCCCCTTGTCGGCGAGTTGCGAGGCGATCGTTAAGCTGCCATCCCCGCCGACGCAAATCAGACCGTCGATCTCGCGGCGGTTCAGTTCCCAGATCACTTCATCGGAGCGATCGACTTCGCTTGTTTCTCCTGGGCGGACGGAGCGAAACGGGTTGCCGCGGTTGGATGTGCCCAGGATCGTGCCGCCAAGGTGCGCGATGTTATCGACATCCCCTCGCTCCAGCCGAATCATCCCCCGCCCACGATACTGCGCAGGCTCTAAAATGCCGTTGTATCCATCGCGTATGCCGTACATCTCCCACCCCAGTTTTTCCGCGGAGACGACGGCGGATTGGATGACGGCGTTAAGCCCCGGCGCGTCCCCGCCGCCGGTGTTGATCGCGATTCTGCGGGTGGGCATGGGAACTCCTTTGGATTGCGCTGTCAGCTATCAGCTCTCAGCAATCAGCCGGACAATGGCAATCTTCCTTTGGCTCAAAGCTGACGGCTGATAGCTGAGAGCTGGTAGCTTTATTGCGCCGGAATCGTCACCAGCGGCAGGTTCTCCTTCTCACCCGTGTCCGCCAGCGTGAACAGCATCATCATGAACGCGAACGTGCGCTTGGTCTTCAAGTCCCGGTCGTCGATCCAGAAATACTGCTTGCGGTAGTTGACGGTTACGAATGAATCGCTCGGTTGAGTGGTCGAACTGTGGATGCGGATGAGCCGGTGGACGTCGGGGTTATGGATGCTCTCCCAGCCGGGCGTCGCCCGCTCCTGGGTTAGGTCGGCATCCGAAACCTCCACCTGCGAGGCCATCATCTGCAACAGGTGAAACACCGATCGCGTCAGCACCGCGACTTCCTTGTTGTCGCTGGCGGTCGCGCCAAAGACCAGGCGGAACGAGTTGGCCTCGGGATCGAGGTTCAGAAGTTGCCGCAGTTCCCGCGATGCGGCGGTGGTTTGGTCATTGACGTCTTTAGTCCGGAACGTGAGCAGGGTGCTCTGCTGCTTGTTGGCATCCACCGAAACGCGCATGCCGACCATCCCCGAGAGTTGCAGTTGCCGCATCAACGCCAGCACGCGCAGGAATTTTGGATCCGGCGGGGCGAGGTTCCCCATGGATGAATCCTGGTTCTTCAGGCCGTTGATCGATGCCACACCCGCCATCAGCACCCCATCCGCCGGCCAGCCCGATTGGATCGTGAAGAACACGCTCTCTGGCGGCAGCGGCGTCATCAAGCTCTTGATGAAGCGGTTGCCAGTCAGCGGTGTGTAAGTGATCGTCGGGCGGTCGGTATAACGTGCCGAGCCCGCAACGGTCGCGGTGTTGCCGCCGAAGTTGGTCGTCTCTGGAAAACTGCCGCCCGCCGAGACGCTGGTCTCCAGCGTATACCCCGCCACGATCTGCCCCACATCCACGAAGATTGGCGGGTCGAGGTACCGGAGTTTGACGATGTTCAAGAGCGTCTGCCGCTTCCAGGAATCGGAGATGGAGGAAGCGTATTCCGACCGGTCCCGAGGGACGGTACCGGGACCGAGGCTATGGCAGCCGCAGACGAACATCGCGGACAATGCGAACAGAACCGCAAGCGCCGCCCGTGCGTTGCGACCCACAATTTGCAATTGAAAATTGACAATTGTCAATTGGCAATTTCTCTTCATTCGCCCGCCGCCCCCCGCACCACCGCCGTCGTTTGCGCCGCATCCGCCGTCTTTGTCCACCCCGCGCCCGCGTCCGGGTCAAACGTTGTCATCGCCTCGACCGTCTTGGCGGTGTCGGGCCCCAGGTCCTTCTGATACACCACCCCATCATGGTTCGTGATGAACGTCATGATCCCCGAGTTGCCATACTGCGCCGGATACGCCACGACACCGAACCCGCCGATCAGTTTCCCGTCCACCACGTAATCCGATGCGCCGCCTGATGCGCCCGGACCCTGCGCGGTGAGCAGCTTGTACCGATAGCCGTGATACGGCGGAGGCGGCTCCCCGCTCGGGCGGGTGGTGGCGGGGCTGCTAGCGTAGCCCTCTGCCGATGCCTGCGCCACCAGTGGTCCCAGCGGGCTCGGTGCTTCCCCCTCCGCCGTGGGCCAATACAAACCATCCTTCTTCCCCGGCGTGCTGAGGATCTTGCTGGCGTATACCGGAAGATCACCCCCCACCGGCCGCAGTCTCACGTAATCGCGCTGGGCGTCGACGATCGCCAGGCACACCTCCTCGGTCGCCAGCTCGTTGCGCCCGATGCGGCGGTTCAAAATCTCGTCCGTCCCCGCCTCGGTGTCGAACACATACTTGTCCCCATCTTTCACCAGCGGCACGGGAAAGGGCCAATCCTCCGGCCCCACCACAACCGTAATTGACCCGTTGGCATCCTCTTGCAGTTGATGTTTCGCATCGTAAGCAGCGACGAACCGGTCCCCATCCGCCTTGTCCGCAACCGGATCGCCGGAAGACATGATCTCGCCGCCATCGGGCCCGAAGATCTTCGCAATCTGCGCTTCATCCCGCGTGCGCAGCGCCGCCACCAGCGAGTCCACAGCCGCCTGGGGAGATTGAAAGGACTGTTGCTGTCGCTGCGGCTTCTGCTGATCCGGAGCACAGCTCAAGCCGACAACCAACAACCAGAGACTCAAAGTCAGGCGAAATGCACGACGATGAACGATCATCGGTGAACTCCTGTTTCAGTGAAACCGCTACCGCCGTCCCCCGCCTCGCCCTCCGCCGCCGCCCCGACTCCCTCCGCCACCTGAGCGCGCCCCACCGCCGCCGCCACTCGAGCGCGCGCCTCCCCCGCCGCCTGAAGATCCCCCGCGGCTTCCGCTGTAAGAAGAAGAGCTGCGGCTCGCCTGCCCCCTGCTGCTGTCGGATCGCGCGGTCGAGCCACTCGAACCCGCGCCGTTCAATCCACTGCTTCGCGTTCCCGTGCTCCCGCCACCAGGCGAACTGCCGCGCGCCCCCGAATTGTTCAGACTCTTCAACTGTCCCCCGCTGTTGCTGTTGGGGGCGGTACGTCCCGCTTCGGTGCGTCCGCGGTACGATTCCCGCGCCTGCGACATCTGCTGGCTCGACCCCGCCCCGCGAAATTTCTCCGTTGTTCCGGCATCTCGATACGCCACCCCCTGCCGGTGCGATGGATTGTGCTGGAAGGTGCTTGCACCGCCAGCCCGGGCACCCCCGCCCCCCCGCCCGCCTGTCGATTCCCCTGGCGCGAATCGCGACTTCCCTGCCGCGCATCCTGGTTCCCCTGGCGATTGGTCTGCCGCTCATTTTGCTCGGATCTGAAGGCCTCGCGATCAATGTTGCTATTGAAGTTCGTATTGCGATTGATGTCGACATCCACCTCGCTGTGTCCCCAGTTGCAGCCGCCCCAGGCGTGTCCCCACGCCGCCCCCACCGCCATACCCACGCCAAAAGAAACCAGCGCTGTCCCAGCCACGTAACTTGGCGGGTAGTAAACCGGCGGATAAGCCGGATAGGGCCACCCTCCATAAACAACCGTGGGGTTGTAACTCGGCACGTACACCACATTTGGCTGCGCCGACTCCACCACGATCACCTGCGCCGACGGCTGCGTCGCCGTCGCCGCGGTCACCTCCACCTTCACCTTCTGTTCGTTCGAATCCTTAAGATTCCCCTGCGAATACGCCTTGCCCCGCAGCTTCTGTACCGCGTCCATCACCACCTTCTGGTCCGCGATGAATGCATCCCCCAGCTTGACGGTCCAATCCAGCTTCTCGCTCATCATGGTGAGCACCTGCGGGAAATCCAAAAGCGACTTCACGCTCGGATCCCAGGTCAGCTTGTTGAGCTCAGCCGCGTTGTCTTTCAAGCTCGGATTCGCCTTCACCCATCGTTCCGCCTGCACCACTTCCAAGGGATAAGTCGAAGCCATCAGGATCTGCGCCAAGAGTGAGTCCGGATACAGCGCCAGCGGCGCCACCAGCGCCTCAACTTCTTCAATTTTCATGGGCGTTGGTGCCGGCGCAGCAGGACGCGTCGTCCCGTAAGGGGCAGGCGCCGGCGCCGCGGCAGGGTAAGTGCTCGGACCCTTGTACGTATAACCCTGCGCGCCGCAGACACCCGGCAGCCACAGGACCGCCACCAGCACACGACCCGCTCCTGAAAACCTGTTCATACGCCGCTCCCTTTCGGAGCCTGTGCCAATCAGTTCCGAGCCTCCAACCACGACCGCGCCGCATCGATCTGCGATGGTAGAAAATGCAGGATCTCGAACTTCCGCAATCCCTTGCCCGCGAACAAGACCGCTTCATCTTCCCATTGTTTGTCGCACACGATTGCCACCCGCCGGATCTGATGATCGTGAGCAAGTTGAAAGGTCATGTCCCCCCAATCACCGCGCTCCCAACCCTCAAACTGCTTCAGGATCACCAGCAGCGCAACCTCCGACTTCGTTTCCAACATTTGCGCCACCAGGTTCTGCGCGTTCTTCCACTCGTTCGCCCCCAGTCGCCCGTTGACGCGAACGGTCAGATACTCTGAAGAATCGCGCTCGATCATGGCGCTCATGCGTTGCACCTTAGGACGCGACGGAATCCACAACCATTGGACTAAAGGCCAATGATCAAAGGTTCCCGCGTTTGGGTTGTGGCTGTGAACACGACGTAAGATCTCAAGGTGAACCCGGAGTAGCGGTCATCGTCTTGACGCCCTCTCCCGTCGCCGAAGCCATTTGATCGATCAAGCCGACGATCGCATCGATGTGCACGTTAACTTCCTTCGCCTGGTCGTTCGCCTTCGCAACCAGGCCATTGATCGATTGCAGGCTCGCCGGCGTCAGATGCCCGCGCAAGTAGTTCCCCACATCTTTCAAGTTAGACATGTATGGGTTGAACGCCGTTCGCGCCAGTTGCATCTGGTTGCGGATCGAGTTGTACACCTTCTCGGCATCCGCTTTCTGCTGCACCGCCTGCCGCTGGAGTTCAGGATTCGCAACCTCAGCCTGCTTGTTCCAGACCTCATAGTACGCCGCCGCTTTCGCCTTCAGATCGTCCGCGCGCGTCTTGAGAAAGTCTGCCTTCGCCTGCAGCTTCAAGTACTCTTCGCTGTACTTGTTGAAATTCGGATCTGCATCAGCGGGGGACGATTTGCCAAGAGTATTCATAGAATCAGTAGTCAGCTGAACCTGCGTCTTGGTCTGAAGCAGCTCGCTTTTAATCTGCGCCAAACTCACCGGCTGCGGCTTGGGCGCGTCCGCGACCTGCGGCGCCTTTGAGTCTGATGCGCACCCACTCGATCCGCCCAGACCACACGCAAACAGCACCGATGCGAAACACACGCACAATGTTCGATTCTGCATGACGGTCTCCCGATAAGGCATCTGGCTGCCTGGGACATCACTGGAATGGATTTGCCGCCGGCTTCTCCGATTCCCTGGGAGCAGTGAAACGGGCCGCCTCGTACTGCTCCTTGGTGATCTTCTGAACCTCGGAATTCTGCAGATTCACCGTGTTTCCCGACCGCCCATCTTTCAGCGTTGCGGCGCCGCCGCTCTTCTCCCGCAGATCCGTCGTGTAGTAATCCCGCCCCGTCGTCGGATCGTGCACTTTGTAGTAGCTCGTGCATCCGCCCACGTACAGAAGACAGATCGAACCAATAACCATTGCCCTGTTCATTTCGCACCTCGATCCCGATCACGCTAGGACGCCGGGGGAAAGAGCATCGCTCTTGAAAGAAGCCCGCGGCCCCGCAGTTTGATCCGCCGGAGTCTCCTCGTCGCTTCATCCTGCAACAATGAGACTTTCGTCCAATATCAAACCTGCCGCCCGCCTTGTAGTCTTCCAGATCGCTTCCAAAAAGGAGATCTAATGAAGCTATCGCAACGGGCCTGCATCGGCGCGCTCAGCGCAGTTTTCGCGTTCGTCGGCTGCACCACTCCCACACCGAATGAGCGCTCCGACCGCGCCACCCTCTCCTCCGAATCAACGGCCGCGCTCGATGCGTTCAGTAACGAAGATCCCTCCCTCAAGGATCTCATGAACAAGTCCGTCGGCTACGCGGTCTTCCCCGACGTCGGCAAGGCGGGCTTCATCGCCGGCGGATCCTATGGGAAAGGCGAACTCTACGAAGCTGGCAAAAAGGTGGGCTACGCCGACATCACCCAGGCCACCTTCGGTCTCCAGGCAGGCGCGCAATCCTTCGGCGAGCTCATTCTCTTCCTGCGGCCCGAAGAGCTTCAGAACTTCAAGTCAAACCAGTTCGCACTGACCGGAAACCTCTCAGCCGTCATCATCAAATCCGGCGCCGCGAGCACCGCCGACACCAGCAAAGGCGTCGTCGTCTTCGTCCGCGCCAAATCCGGCGCGATGGCCGAAGCCTCAGTGGGAGGACAGCGCTTCCGCTACCAGCCTCTGAGCGCATCGACACAGGCCGTGAAGTGATGATTCGTCATGCGTGCACCCTCCCCGAGCGCGGACCTACAAGCATTGCCCGGCCCGTGACAGCACTTCGACGCAACGAGGTGGACCGCAAATGAGTGTCTGCATTGAAAATCAGGAGTCAGACGTTTTGGTCGTCAAGATGGCCGGCCGCATCTCGGCCTCCGAATGGGAGAAAGCTCAAAAAGAAGTCTCAGCCCTGTTGAAATCGAAGCCGCAGGTGAAAGTCTCCCTGCTCGTGGATGGTTCACGTTTTGACGGATGGAATGAGGGGATGTGGGGCGACCTGTGGTTCCAGGAAGAACACGATGCTCAGATTCGTCGCATGGCAATTGTTGTCGAGAAGCAATGGGAAAGCCGCGCAATGCTCTTCGCAGGCAAACCCTTTCGAAAGATCGACATCAAGGTGTTTGCACCCTCAGAGGTAGCAGCAGCGCGCGACTGGCTGATGTCTTCGCCGCGCAGCGCCCATTGGCCGCCACGCAGGTAGTAGCTGTTGGACCATAGTCCGATGCCCCTCTGCGCGCACGCGAGTTATCTTGAGCCCCGTTCCCTTTGGGTCAATCACTCATGTCCACACTCCTGCGCGCCCTGCGACATCATCCGCTGCTTGGGCTGCTGGTCTTCGTGCCGGTGGTCTTCATGGTCGAGAAGGTCAAGCCCAATGCACATTCGGCACTGTTCGTCCTGACGGTGCTGGCGATCGTGCCACTGGCGGCGCTCTTGAGTCATGCGACCGAATCGGTTGCGGCCAAGACCGGTGACGCGGTCGGCGGGCTGCTGAACGCCACTCTGGGGAACCTCACCGAGCTGGTCATCGCGCTGGCGGCGCTGCGCGCGGGGGAATACATGCTGGTCAAAGCCTCCATAGCCGGCGCCATTGTCACCAACAGTCTCTTTATGCTCGGCACCTCATTTTTCCTGGGCGGATTGCGGCATCACGTGCAGGAGTTCAATCGCTCGAGCGCGCGCCTTCAGGCGTGCCTGTTGTTCCTGGCGTCCGTAGCGCTTCTCGTTCCGACTGCGGTCGTGCAGGCCGATGCGCAGAAAGGCTCGGCAATGGTGAGATCGCTGAATATCCCGCTAGCTGTGCTCCTGATCGTCGGCTATGGGCTGGGGATGTTCTTCTCGCTGGGAACGCACCGCGAGCTTTTTAGGACTGTCGAGCGTGAAGAAGGTAAGGGGGCGCATCAGGAAGAAGAAAAACCGTGGCCGCTAAGCGTGGCGCTGGCGATTCTAGGCGTGGTGACCGTGGTGGTGGCGCTGGTGTCTGAAGTGTTCGTCGAATCAGTGCAGGAGGCGGCAAAATCATTTGGTATGACGCCCGCGTTTGTCGGCTTCATCGTCGTCGCCATCGTGGGAGCGGCGGCGGAAATGGCATCGGCGTTCGCCGCGGCCCGGAAGGATCGGCTGGACCTGAGCGTCGGAATCGCGCTGGGGAGCGCGTCGCAGATCGCGCTGTTCGTCGCGCCGGTGCTGGTGCTGCTCAGCTATGTGCTGGGGCCAAAGCCCATGGACATGCAGTTTTGGCCGGGGGCCGTGGTGATGATTCTAATCGCGACGCTGACCGCGTCGCTGGTGACCAACAACGGCCGATCCGCATGGTTCGTGGGCGCGCTGGTGAACATGGTTTATCTGGTTTTCGCGATGACGCTTTACCTCCTGCCCCCGGGGGGACAATGACCCCGCCCGCCCTCGAACCAGCATCCGCATCTACCCAATCAAGCGCCTCATCCAAGCGGATTTTAGAACCGCACGAGCGTATTTCGGAGGTGCTGTTCGGCCTGATCATGGTACTCACGTTCACAGGCTCTCTCAGCGTAGCGGAGGCGGGGCGCGAAGATGTGCGGATGATGCTGATCGGCGCCTTGGGCTGCAACATCGCCTGGGGGATCATCGATGGGGTGCTGTACCTGATGAGCTGCCTCGCCGAAAAAGGGCGCGAGCTGGGAATGTTGCGAGCGCTCCGCGTGACGGATGACCCTTCCCGAGCACAGGCGCTGATCGCCGATTCGTTACCACACTCGGTGGCATTGGTGCTGGAACCATCCGAGTTCGAATCCATCAACCATCGGCTGCTCCAGTTACCCGCACCGACGCGAGCGGATCGACCGAGGCTGACATCCCGCGAATGGCTGGGCGCCCTGGCCGTTTTCCTGGTGGTATTCCTCACCACCTTCCCAGTGGCGATTCCCTTTTTGATCATGCACAACGCCCACCCAGCGATGCGGGTCTCGAACGCCGTCGCGGTAGCGATGCTGTTCGCGACCGGATACGCGTTCGGCCGCGTCACCGGTGCTCGCGCGGGAATCATGGGCGTTGCGATGGTCGTGATCGGACTCGTGCTCGTGGCAATCACGATGGCGCTGGGGGGATAACAATCATGAAGACGCAGCTCGCCATCGCCATCCTGCTCATCGCCGCGATGGCTCACGCACAGACCGTCCCCGCCCCCGATATTCAACCCGCGCCCCCTGCTGAGACCGAGGCGGGGTGGTCGTTCTCCGCCACCGTCTACACCTATTTCATTCCCGACAGCCACGAATACATCCAGCCCACAATCATCGCCGATCGCGACTGGCTGCACCTTGAGGCGCGTTACAACTACGAGGATCAAAACACCGGTTCGGTTTGGATAGGCTACAATTTTTCGGGCGGCGAAAAACTCGCTTGGGAAATCACGCCCATGCTCGGAGGAGTTTTCGGCGACACGACCGGCGTCGCGCCGGGCTACAAAGGCTCACTGAGTTGGTGGCGATTTGAGCTATACAGCGAAGGCGAATACGTCATCGATACCGGCGACACCTCCGCCAGCTACTTTTACAATTGGTCCGAATTCACCTTCTCACCCTTCGATCATTTCCGCTTCGGCCTCGCAACTCAGCGTACCCACGCGTACCAATCCGACCGAGACCTCCAGCGCGGTCTGATGATCGGTTACACCTACAAGCATCTCGATTTCTCGGCCTATGTGTTCAACCCCGATGAAGGCACACCGATCGTGGCGATTGCGCTGCGGGTGGATTTTTAAGATCGAGCGTGGGAATCGAGTGGCACTGCGATGCAGGTATCCACCGTCAGCGTCGGCGTCGAATTGCTCGCTGGCGCCAGTGGGCTCCGCGAGCGTCCCCGACAGAAGTGTGCTGGCTCTTCGACCAAACCATATTCGTCGACTTTGCAGGTAAATCAGCCCGGTTTTGACGATGCGGTGCGGGTTGTCGATTGATTGTCGCATCGTCTCAAAAGCTCTTCATATTGTGATCGCTGAACTACGTTGTGCGGCAGGAGGTCGAGTGATCGCCGCAACTCAGCTTGCGCCTCACTCGTCATCCCATTGGTTAAAAGGCATTCGCCCAATACTCCGTGTGCATTGGCATGACGGGGGTCTAATGCGATTGCCTGCCGGAGATGAGAAATCGCCTGGTCGATTTGAGCTGAATCCTTCAGAGCGAGAGCAAGGTTGTAATGGATGTCTGATTGCTTTGGATCGATCCTGAGCGATCGATTGAATTCGACGATCGCGTCATCACTCTTGTTTATCGCGCGCAGCGCCCAGGCAAGGTTGTAGTGAGCGTTCACATCGTCTGGATTGAGCTCAATTGACTTGCGGAAAGGCGTAAGCGATCCAACAAAGTCGCGCCTGCCTTTCAACGCCAGTCCCAGGTTGTATTGCGCAGGGGCGCTGTTGGGGTCAATATCAATCTTCGCGCGAAAATGCTCGACTGCCTCGGCGAATTGTCCTTTGGAATTCAACGCCAAGCCGAGATTGAAATGAGCGTCGGCGTGGTTGGGCTGGGCCACGATTACCGAAGCACCGGTCCCGTCCGCGCGTCCGCCGGACCAGTTCCATCGCTTCCCCGCCGCCAGCGGCAAGTCGATCACGTCGATCAGGCCTCCATGCCCTCATACTTGCCGCTAACGAGCGGCACGCGCACTACGCCGGGCTTATCCGGGTCCGGATATGGCTGCAAGCGATGGCGAGATTCTTCCGCTGCGCGCTTGAACGCCTCCGCCAGTGCCCTCAGATCGTCGAGTGGATAGATCTTCTTCTTGCCCGATTTTCCGGGAATCGAGATGTATCGCCCACAGGTAATACGCCCCTGCTTCTCCAATTCCGAAAACGTCCGCTCGGCCACCCCGAACATGCGCGCAGCCTCGTGACGATCCACCGTTCCTGCGGGTGGAAACGTTAGATTCACCTCGCGCATCATCCGTTGGATTCCGTCGATCGAATAGATCCGGCATCGCCCGCCGCCGGGCAGTGTGAACCACTGTCCGCAAATCACCTTTCCCTGCGCTTCCCAACGCTTCCACGCGGTGATACCGATCCCGCTGATGCGCGCTGCCTCCTCGCGCATCACAAAACCCGGCGGGACTTCTGCCGAGCGACACAATAATTCGCTGGCGTGTTCACTCATGAAATCGCTCGTTGCCGGGCTGCCCACGGTCTCTGTGAGTGCGCGTACCGCCCACGCAATAGATAACGACATCACCATCATCGGCTAACCGCGCGTTCGAACTTCTCCCAAGTCGACCTGCCACCGCGACTGGTCGCTTGCCCAATTAAGATTTGACTAGCAACTGAACATTAGCATTGCAGCTTTTGCGGTTGCTCGCCCATGCACTCCCATTTTTTCCCAACCGCGATGATTCACAAGGCTGTCAGTTGGACTGAACGTTCGACCAACGCTAAGCTCATCTTGCACTCCATCTTTGTCGGTCTCGAAGACAGTGCTCAAAAGTGGAAGCGAGCTTCGCAGCAGCCATTTTGATGTTCTTGGAGGCTGATCCGAAGACGCAAGGGGAATACATAAAGCGGATCTACGACCCGGAGATTAACGACGAAGTAGAGGACGCGATCGCGGCCGCCAAGGCTGAGCAACTCAAAAAGATCAAGTCCCGCGAAGAGAGCAGCAAGTCCAGGCGCAACTAACCGGCCCCCCGTCACTTCGTCACCGCCGCACTCGCTTAACCCGACCGTGCGCAAACACTTGCCGGGCTCACGTTACCACCGCGACCCCCCTCACTCAAAGACGGTGGTCGTTATCCAATCGTCGCCGCCTCCCACTGCTTCTCTAGGAACGCGAACGCTTTGGGAATCTCTGTTTCCTTCTCACCGATGCAGCCGCACTCGAGGCTGCAGTAATCCTGATAGCCAATCATCTTCAGCCCGCGGAAGCCGTCAACGAAGGAGCGTTCGTCCTGTCCCGGCATGTTGCGCTTTTTGCTGGCGAGGTGGACGTGGTGGACGTATTTGCCGCCTGAGATGAACGCGCCCATGTCGCTCGTCTCCTCGATGCGCATGTGATAGAAGTCGCCCATCATGCAGATGCCGGGGGAGTTGACATCCCGGCAGACGGAGGAGGCATGGGCGAGGTGACGCATGAACCAGGCTTCACTGCGATTGAGCGGCTCGAGCAGCATCCGGCTCTTTACGCTGGCCGCATATTCTCCCAACTCCTGCAGTAGAGAAACCAGCAGTTCGTTCCCTTCTTTGCCGCGCAGTTGGTCCTTCGCATCATTGAATGCGGGGACCATGATCACGCCGGTGGATCCGAGCTCCCCAGCGGCTTTGAGGATGCGTTTGGCGTTGTCCATCGCCCTGCGCTGCTGCGCTTTGTCGGGCACGATGTACGGTCCATCCGCGGCGCAGATGGCGCTGACTTTGATGTCGGTGCCGGCGAGCGCTTCTTCGATTTCCTTATGGCGCTTCTCGAGATCGTGGGAACCGAGCTCGATTCCTTGACCACCATACGCGGCAACGTTGGCGACTTTTCCCTTGAGTGTCTTGCCGGGAACGATCCATTCCTGGCTCGAGAGCTTGAGCACGGCCTTGGGTTTGTCCTGCGTCAAAGTTTCATCGGCGGTGACGGTGCGCGCCACACCGCCCGCGCCGATCGCTCCGGCGGTGACGATCGCGCTCTTGAGAAAATCTCTTCGCTGCATGGTGGTTCCTTTCGATCGATCAGGTGAGAACATGGTCGATGTTCGCAGAATGGGACGTTTCGTCCAGAAGGCTCTTCTTTGCGGGCGGTGCGAGCACCACGTTCACAGCGAGTGGATCTCCTTGCCCGCGGCCGAGGAAGGCGTCGATGCCGGTGTAGTCGGCGGTGGTGACCTTGCCGTCGAAATCGGTATCGCCCCTGAACCAGGCGACGCCGGGGTTGACCCCTGTTGTTCCGAGGTTGGCGTCGATCGCGGTGTAGTCGCTCGGCGCGACTTGGCCGTCCCAGTCGGTGTCGCCGAGGTACGTGTACTTTCCGACGATCGCGCCGGCGGCGATAGCAATCCCGCTGCTCGGCGGCCACTGCGAAAACCCAACCTGCGCGTTGTCGAAGAGGGCCAGGATCGCGGCGCCTTGGTGAACCGTCTGCGATGTGGTCGAGATGATGCCGTGCCTGGTGGAATCTGGCGCGGTCGAAAAACCATTGAACACCAGCGCCTGAATATCGGTGAATGCAGCGTTCGTAACGACGAGATCGTTGTCCTGCAGATCGAGCGCCGCTGTTGGCGCGACCGACAAATCTCGGATGCGCAAGGTGCTCGTGTCTTGCGTTGCGATCGCGAGCGTTCCGTCTGTCACGGTGAGCGGACCCGTGAAATCGGCTGCGCCGTTGAGGGTGAGTTTGCCGGCTCCGGTCTTGGCGATGCCGAGCTTTCCACCCGCATCGATGAACGAGCCGCGGAAGTTAAAGTCGCCGGTGGTGCCGTTCGCTTTACCGATCGTCAAGACCGCGACGGAGCTGGGCGCGCCGGTGTTGCGGAAGGTGCCGGTGCTTTGGTCCGCCAGCGCATAGACGGCATTGTTGTAGCCGTTGAGATCGACCGTTGCGCCGGATGCGTCGAGGATGCTGTTGGGGGAGAAGGCGTTTGCACCTCCTGCGCGGAGGATGCCGCTGGTGATGCGGGTGGCGCCGGAGTAGGTGTTGTTGCCGGTGAGGGTGAACATCGCGATGCCGAGCTTAATGAGCGAAATGATGGAAGCGCCGTCGCGAATGGACCCGGCGAAGCTGGAAGTGCTGTTGTTAGCGCCGATGCTCAGAGTGGCGGGCGCGTTGTTGCGAAGGTTGGTCACGATGCCGGCGCCGGTTAGTTTTTCGAAGGCGGGGCTAGCGCCGTTGAGGTCAAGGGTTCCATCGACGCCGACGACGGTGTTGGCGGGAAAGGTGGTTCCGGGCGCGATGGCAAGCGTGCCGCCGGTGATGACATTGAGTGTGAACGCGCCACTGGGCTGGGAACCGACGAGGGTGAGGGAGTCGGGACCCGCGCCGAGGTTGAAGGTAAGGTTTTGGGTATTCGTATAATTGGCGGCCCCGGAGTTGATGACGACCTGGCCGGGGCTGGAGAGGACGTTCGCGCCGGCGGGGCCGCTGTTGACGGTGAGGGTATTGGAAGCGCCGGTGCCGCCATCGAAAGTCAGGCCGGTGGCGGGGAGCGGGTTGCCGGCCGAGAGGTCGATGATGAACGTGTCGTCGCCGGTCAAGCCATTGAGCGTGACCGCGGGGGGACTTGCGGTGTCCCACACAGCTTCGGGCGTGGCTGCACCGTTGAGGAAGATCTGCGCCTGCGACCCGCTCTTGACGATACGGAAAGTGTCGTTGACGTTGGGTTCGCGATCCGCGTTGATGACGATGGCGGTGGCGGTCTGGAAGCTGATGGAATAGTTGAGCGAGCCTGATCCCGCGAGGACGAAGTTTTCGACGGATAGGCCATCACCGGGCGAGACGCCGGGCATGTTGCGCGTGACCGAGATGGATGAGGCGAATGTGATGATGAAGGTGACGCCGTTGCGGGTGAGGGTGATGCGTCCGGGGGCGACGTTGATCGTTTCGCCGCTCCTGGCGAGCAGCGGGATGGTCTCGGTAAAGGCGCCGGTGTGTGTGATGGCGACGTTGATGGTGTCATCGCCGAAGGTGATGGTTTTGCTGCCGGCGGAACCGAGGGCGTAGGTGGCGGACAGGATTCCATCTGCCAGGCGCTTGGTTCCGACCGCGGGGGTGAATGTTTGTCCGTTGAGCTTCCAGGCTGTGGTGAGGGATGACGCCTCGTACACCTTGGTCGCGCCACTGGCTTTGGTGCCCCAGGACGAGACATCCGTGTTGGATTGGTCCTGAAGTATCGTACCAAATGCGGGGTTCCAGATGATGCCCAGGCCGTAGCGCTCCAGGCTGGTGACGATCTGCCCCGCGTTGAACGCGGCGTAATAATTCGGCCGGCGGATGAAGCTGTACTGAGTCGCCCGGCGGGTGTCGACGAACTGCTGGATGAACCGGGACGAGGCCAGATAAGGCAGCGCATTGATCGAAGCGGTCCGCTGGAGATCCGTCGGGCGCCAGCCGACGCGATCCGCGTCCTGGAATGGGCCGGGAGGATAAGATGCGGACTGGTTCGTCGGGAGCGCTCCCCAGTTTCCCCAACTGCTCTGGAGCGAACTTCGCAGGCTGGAGTTCGCCGCCGTATCCTCGGCTGTCGTCGATGAAAGAAACCGAGCATTCGGCACGAACTCCGCCATGGGGTCGGTGACGGTTGTGTAAAACAACTGGTTCGTCCGGGTGGTGAGACCATTGTTGGTGATGTAACCGGAGCCGCTCGGCTGGCGGACGAGGTTGTACGATTGCCAGTCGTACATCTTGGTGTACTCGTCGACGATGTCGTCCTGGAACTCGCTGCCGCGGAGAAGGTGCCAGCTTGAGCTGATCATGAGCTGGTGGACGCGGAGCGTGTAATCGAAGTCCGAGCCGGAAGCTTCGTACAGATACTCCGCGGGGCTCTGGTGTTTGCTGACGGATTCGGGGACCCGAACGCGGAGATAGCCGTAGAGTTCATCGCTGTACTGCGGGAACATCTGCGCGAACTGCATGGCAGCGCCGTAGGTGGGCGCGTACTGGTTCGTCCATTCCGTGCCGATGTCGAGCCAGTTGCTGGTCTTGAGCAGCGCCCGCAATCCGCGCATGCAGGCATCTACCACGTGTTGCTTCACCGTCGCATCGATCGCCGGCCCGTTCTGCAAGAGTTCGAGGGTGCGCACCATGCTGCGCAGGCCGAAGGACGTCGGGGCGAGGCTCCAGTTGGTGGAGAAATATTCGGTCCACGTGCCGTCGTTGGTGCCGCCGCTGGTATTCTGCATGCTGGCCCAGAGATCGAGGATCGCTTCCAGCCGGTTCTTCACCTGCGTGTTGCCGTAGTACGGATTCCACGGGCGACTCTGCGAGTAGAAGTAGGCGAAGGCGACGTGGTTCTCGAGCACGCGGGCGTTGTACTTGGTGTTGTCCTGGGGATTGCGCCAGACCTTGATGTTGATGAAGCCGCGAGGGAAGGAGGTTGTTGCGGTTTCGACGACAAAGTTGGCGACGGTGCTGAACCAGTAAAGGGGTTTGACGAGATTCAGCTCCGCATCGGTGAATTGCGAAATGTTAATGTTCGAGAAGTTAGCGGCGGGGACGGTTTGCCAGGCGGGAGCGGCATTCGTAACAACGAGGGAGGACGATGGCGCGGAGCTTGTCGTAACATCCGCTGTCGACGGTCCGGCTGACAGCATGCGCCGCCGCTCCAGCGATTCCAGCACCATCGAGACGTGAATCGGTTTACGCGGCATCGAGGGACTCCTTCGCTTCGATTCTCGGGACCAGGATGTGAAGGATCAGCAGACCGATCAGGTACATCGACGATGCCGCGACGAAGAGGGCGTAGTAGCTGCCGGTGAATTGGAGGACGTAACCGACAATCTTCGCGACGGTCATCCCGGCAAGACCGCCCGCGAGGCCGCCGATGCCGATGACGCTGGCGACGGAGCGTTTGGCGGTGGTGTCGCTTACGAAGGTGTAGAGATTGGCGGACCAGCCTTGGTGCGCGGCGGCGGCCAATCCGATGAGCAGGACCGCGATCCATAAATGACTCGTCACACTTGCGAAGAACACGGGCACGACTGCAAGCGCGCAGACCAGCATCGCCGTCTTGCGCGCGGCGTTCAGGCTCCAACCCCAGTTCATGAAATGCGCGCTCAGCCAACCGCCGCCGATGCTGCCGACGTCGCTCATGAGGTAGATAACCGCAAGGGGCAACCCGAGATGCATCAGATCGAGGTTGTACTTCTTGTTCAGAAAATCCGGCACCCAGAACAGGTAGAACCACCACACCGGACCCGTGAGCATACCAGCGAGAACATAGGCGATCGTGGGCCTGCGAAGCGCGATCGCGAGCCAGCTTTCGCGATGCGCGGGAGTGGCATGCGCGGTTTCGTCCGCATCCGCATCAGTCGCGCGAGCCGCAGGACGGTAAAGCGCGATCCATGCGATGGCCCAGAGCAGCCCGATAGCGCCGGTCAAATAGAACGCGGCGGGCCAGCCCCAGCGCGCGGTAATCACCGGAACAATCAGAGGAGTCAGCAGCGCTCCCATGTTGCTCCCGGAGTTGAAGATGCCGGTCGCAAGCGCGCGCTGTGGCCTGGGGAACCATTCGCTGACCGTCTTGATGGCAGCGGGAAAGTTGCCTCCTTCTGCTACACCCAATCCAAATCGTGCAACCGCGAATCCGGTCACCGATCGCGCGAGACCGTGGCCCATCGATGCCAGGCTCCACGCGACCACCGAGACGAGGTAGCCGAGGCGCACGCCGAAGATGTCCATCAACCGGCCGGCGAAGAACTGCCCTCCCGCGTAGGCGATCTGAAATGCGAAGACAATGTTCGAGTAGTCGATCTCGTTCCAGCCCAGTTCCCTCTGCATCGTCGGCTTGAGCACGCCGATGATTTGGCGGTCCATGTAATTGATCGTGGTGGCGAAAAAGAGCAGCCCGCAGATGACCCAGCGATAGTTCGTGGAGCGCGGCGCCCCTTCATACGAGAGGATCTTGTCATCCCCACAAGAGGCGCCTTCGACGAGCGTGGATGTTCCGAAATCGTTCATGCTATTGCCTGGACGGGAGTGCACAGCGCGAGCAGATCGTCGACATGCGCCGTTGCGAGTGCTTCAACCGTGTCGGCCGCGCCGTAGTAAATTTTCACTTCACCGCTCTCTTCCAAAATCATCCCGCCGGGGAAGATGACATCATTCCGGAACCCGAAGCGTTCCTCCTCGCTCTCCGGCGCGATCAGCGGCGTGGGACATTTTCCAACCACCTTCCACGGTTCATTCAAATCGAGCAGCACGAGCCCGGCGGTGTATCGCTTGGTCCACGAATCTTCCCACCCGCGCTTGCCGCGCGATCGATCGCGATCGACGCAGTGGATCGTCGTCAGCCAACCCTTCTTCGTCTTGATCGGCGGCGCTGCCGGCCCGATCTTGTCGTTGGCAAACGCGCACTGCTCCGCCGTCGCGACCACATGATGGTTCCGCCAGTACCGCAGGTCCGGAGAGTCGCTGTACCACATGTCAAAGCGGTCGCCCCCTCGGCTATACACCGGCATCGGGCGCTCCAGCCGCGCGTACTTTCCCGCGATTTTCTCGGGAAACAGCACCATATTCCGATTGTCCGGCAACGACAGCGACAGCACGCGGAACGACCGGAAATCCTCCGTCACCGCAACACCGCCGCGTAATCCATGATGCGTATCACATGCAAAGCAAACGTAGCATTTGCCATCGATCGGAATCAGCCGCGGGTCGTACACGCGAATCAAGTCCCCATCCGTCGCCCGCATCAATTCCGCATCACGCGACCCCCACACCGGCTCCGGCTCTGCCGCCCAGTGGATGCCATCGCGACTGAACGCCAGCCCGAGGTTGGTCGTGTGAAACTTCGGATGTTTCCACGTGCCCACGTCATTGCGGAACAGCATGACGTACTTCCCGCCGAACTTGCACACGCCCGCGTTGAACACGCAAGTCGATTCGTAGGGGATCTGCTCGCGCGTCAGCACCGGACCGACGCGTTTGATGCAACTCGCGGATGTAAGAACGTCAGCGGCCATGATCACTTCCGTTCGAGCGACTCTTTCCACTCTGCGCCAAGCTCCGGCGCAGTCTTGTTCGTGTACTCTTTCCAAAGATCGTCACGATATTCGCCTCGGCGCATGGCCGCGTTGAGCTTCGCTACGATCTCCTTGTCGTGATGTTCCGTGACCCAGTTCAGGAAATTCGCGGTCACGCGATAGCTCGCGTTGTACTTCGCGTTTTTGAGATCGCGGATATCCACCCCATGCGTCTGCGGCTCATAAAGGAACCACCGGATATAATCCGCCACCCCCTCCACCAGCCAGCCCGGATTTCGCTCAGCCCCCTCCTTCGGCTGCTGCCCGTACTGCTGCACGACATGGACCATCTCGTGCACCACGGCGCCCGCCGCTTCACCCTGCAGATTCTTTTGGAACCAGGCGATGTTGCAGGAAATCTCGCTGCCGATCGTCCATGCCGGCGTGCCCTTGGGAAGATCGCTGCGAAATCGAATCATCGTATGCGCCGGCGCAGTAAATCCCTCACTCGGCAGGAGCTTCACAATCTTCGGATACCACGCTTCGCACACCGGCAGCAGCTTAGTCTGCGCCCACTCCTTCAGATCCGGTGAAGCAGCGACATCGATTGAAACAAGCTTCCCTTTGATCACATTCGACTGCGCGGTCTCGCTCTTCCACTCGAGCACCGCCCCATCCGCCAGCAGTCGCTCGCGCAACCTGTCATACGTCACATCCTGAACACTCTTCTGTTCATCGATCGCCATGCACCCAGCCGTGCCCGCACACTGGCCCAACTCCATAAAAACCGGCTCCATCCGGATCGTGCTGAAGGCGGTATGCGAAGCCGATACGCAAAACGTCACGAGCAGATTCGAGCACTCGCTGCTCTTGGGAAGAATGCACCCGTAGTCGATTCGATACGGCCTCGACAACTTGATCTGCACATCCCCTTCGTTGCGAACGTGCCCCTCAGGATCGACGTATCGCTGGACGTTGTGCGAGTCCATTGAGTACCCGCCCAGGGCGATGGGCTTCTTCGCCGAGTCATCCAACACCGTGCGCTCGGTGATGATCGTCTCCCCTACCATCCGCCGCGCTTCGCGCACGTACAGTTGGTGCGGCCAATGGTTCGTGTCCGTAAACTCATCCTTCGCCAGCCCCCACTTCGCATATTTCTCCCGAATCTCCGTCGGCACGCGCGCATGATTCTGCAGCGTCCACACCAGCCCGCGCTGCCAGAGCTCCTGCGCCTTGGCGATCTTTTCCCGTGTCGCGTAGTCGCCATCCGGATACGCGTAGTTCATCCCGATCAAATCAGTCGAAATCCCCGATCCGTTATTCGAATCCGTCTTCCGGTTCGGCACCATGTCGAGCTTGAAAAACTGATCCTTCTGCCCCGCCTCAATCGCACGAAACAGCAGCTCGTACTGCTTCTCGTCATACCATTCAGGCTTCTCAATCGCCACCCGATTCTCCGCCACATCCGTCAGGCACATCCGATAGCAGTACGCCTGGATGCATCGATCCCCCGCGCCATCAGCGCCGCCCAAATCTCGATTCACACCCGGCAGCAAACCGCTCGCCAGATCACCTTTGATTACGTACGGATCAACATTCGCAGGCAATTGATTCTTCGTCGCCTTCGCAGACTGAATCCCATTGATCGTCTCTCCATAGACATCATTCCCCTCGCGCCCGATCGCATAACTTACGCCCGCATTCGCCATCAGATCGCCTTCGTAGGTCGCGTCGATGAAGACCTTTCCGGCAAACGTGGTTCCGCTTTCCATGCGGATCGACGCGATCCTTCCCGCCTGCTTCGCGACGCCGTCCTTCAGATCGAGCCGCTCGTTCTGGATTAGCGTGACCTTTGCTTCCCGCACCATGTCGTAGAAGATTTGCTCCGCCACGCTCGGCTCAAAAACCCACATCACCTTCTGAGCCGGATCCACCGCCTTCGTATGCTGCGCCGGCGCGCTCTCAAACTTTTCCCGTGTGCCAACCTTCCATGCGCTCTTCGACTCATACTCTTTGTATATCCGGCGATAAAACTCCCGAGCCAGCCCGCCGACAATCTCCGGCCGGCCCAGATCCGTCCACCCGAGCCCGCCACTCGTCATTCCACCCAGGTGCCAGCCCGGCACGATCAGCCCGACGCGCTTCCCCATTCGCGCCGACTGCACCGCCGAGGTCACGCCCCCGCTGGTTCCGCCATAGACCACCACATCAAACTGATTCCCTTGCGCCGCACGCGCAGTCGCAGCCATCGGCAGATGATTGATCGACTGGAAATACGCCAGGAATTGATCTCGCCACTGCTGTGCATCCGCCGCCTGCATCGCCAGCTTCTCCCCCACCTCCCGATACCGCTGCTCATCGATCTTCCCGGCGAGAGACAGCCACGTCGCCTGCATCCCCGTCGCCTCCTCGGCCCCGCGCGTGTACGTCGCGCACATCTCCTCCCACAATGTGGTCCCGGACTTCATCCGGTGCATCCAAGGCACATGGTGGAACCACAGCAGAAACTTCTCCGGGCACTTCGTCACGTCCTCAAACTGATCCCGCACCGGCGGAAAATACTGACTCACCGCATCGCTGCCCCGCGTTGTCCGATCAAACCCAATCCCGTTCGCATCCGCATGGTGGTAGTACGTCGCCGTGTATTCAGGCCGCACATCCTTCGCATGCCAGGGCTCCGGCGCGTAATGGTCCTTTGCCACCCAGTGATGCAATCCCAGCGGTTCCGAGTAACTGACAAACGCCTCCCACGACGACATCATCATCGCGCGCATCTTTGCCCGCGCGTCCGCATCGGTCGTGAACGTCTGCGCCAGCCACTCATCGGCGATCTGCTCGCTGGAAAGATCCTGATCCCACGCCAGCCGCCCGAACGCATACCAGTTCGCCTGCGCAAAGTGATGCCCGCACCAGTTCGTATCCGACCCGACGTTCGACACCCCCGCGATCGCGGCAAACTGCTTCACCACCTTGGATCCCGCGCCCCTGGCGAACGTGTCCGAGTTAAAGCACTCCTTCCACATCGGCGCGAGATATACAAGGTGTTTCGACTGGCCGAGGTTCTCCTGCACGATCTGCAATTCCGCTACCAGCGGCGTCTCTTTCATCGCCCCGAACAACGGATGGAACGGCTCCCGCGGTTGAAAATCCACCGGCCCGTTCTTCACCTGAACCATCACGTTCGGCCGGAACTTCCCGTCCATCGGAATCAGTTCCAGGTACGCACGCTTCGCGCGATCCGGATCTTTGTTGTCATAAATAAACGCTCGCCACATCACGATCCCACCATGCCGCCCCACCGCATCAGCCAGCAGGTTCGCCCCATCCGCGTGCGTCCGCTTGTAATCCTGTGGCCCCGGCTGCCCCTCCGAATTTGCCTTCACGAGAAAGCCCCCAAAGTCCGGAATCAGTGAGTAAACCTCATCCGCCTTTGCGTTCCACCATGCAATCACCTGCGGATCGAGCGGATCAGCCGTCGGCAGTTTCCCCAGCTTCTTCGGCGCCGCAAAATTCGCCGTCAGGTAAACGCGAATCCCGTAAGGCCGAAACAAACCCGCCAGCGCCGCCGCCTTCTTCAAATACTCAGTCGACAGCGATTGCGACTGCGCATTTACATTGTTCAGCACCGCCCCATTGATCCCCAGCGAAGCCTCTGCCCGCGCATAAACCGTGTACCGCGGATCCAATTTCCCCGGCAGCTCATCCCACTTCCACAGCGACGGCCCCGCGTATCCCCGCTCCATCGACCGATCGATGTTGTCCCAATGATTGATCAGCCGCAGAGCGAGCCGCGGCTTCTGCACCACCGACACCGGCTCACGAAGCCGATCCGTCTGAGCCATCCGCAGCAGATGAAACGCCCCATACAGCGCCCCCATCTCCCCCACAGACGCAACGACGATCGCGCGTCGTCCGTCCACCCTAGTCGAACGAATGACGAACCCCTCCTTCCCGAGCGCTTCCAATTCTTTCACCCACCCCAGCGCCCGAATCACCTCGCTGTTCTCCACCGTCCCCACCACGACAGCATCCGCATCCGCCGACGTTACCGGTTCCGCCCCGGTGAGACCCTCAATCGCCTCGGCCACCTCCGCCCGAATTACATCACACGTCGCAGATTTGCCCTCCACCACGATCCGCGTCGGCAGCGACTTCGACTCATCTGCACTCGGCCCATACCGCAGCCAGAGCTTCGATCCATCCTCCGCCAGCGCATTGCTTGCAAGCGTGACGCACAGCAGTGCGAAGGACGCCAGCATCCGGAAACGGAATCGCAACCGCATCATCCTGTGGGCATTTCTGAAAAATGCGGGCGGCCGCCTCGGGTAGTCCGGGCGGCCGCCCGCGAGCGAGAGAGCACAAAGCGAGAGAACCTTATCCGTGCCGGTTCCGGCGTGATCGACGGGCCAGCAACCCTGTACAGCCGGCCACCATCAATCCAAGTGTCGAGGGTTCGGGCACAGCCGCCAGACCCTGCGCTGCCAGTGGATTGCTCGCGCCCAGTCCAAGGAACGCGTCGATTCCGGTGTAATCGGAGGTGGTGATGCTGCCGTCGAAATCGGTATCGCCAAAGAACCAGGCCAGACCCGGATCCACACCGGTCATCCCGAGATTCGAGTCAATGGCAGTGTAATCCGACGGCGCAACCTGCCCGTCCCAATCCGTGTCGCCGAGGTAGGTGTATTTTCCGACGATCGCATTGGCCCCGATCGTTTGCCCGCTGCCGAACGGATAATCGGTCGCGCCGACCAGCGCATTGTTGAACACCGCGAGGATCGTGGTGCCAGCATTCTGCCCGGCCGTAGAGGTAATTCCCGTCTTGGTCGAATCAGGGGAAGCCGAGTATCCGCCAAAGACCAAACCCTGAATCGTCGCAAAGTCACCGTTGTTCACCACCAGATCATTGTCATTCATGTCCAGCGTGCCGCTGCTGTTCAAGTTTAGCGTATTCACCTGAAGCACCCGAGCGCCCACGCCGCGCGGGGCCATGATGGCCTTCGCATTATCGGCGACATTCAGGGCCGTGCTCTTTCGCATCGTCTGGCCGATCACCAGCGTGCCCGCATTCACAGTCGTCGCGCCCGTGTAGGTGTTCGCGCCGCTGATCGAAACCGTCCCCGTCCCAGTTTTCATCAAGCCGCCGTCCAATGTCGCACCCAACGCCGGATCATGCACCAGCGCCTGCGGAACAGTCACGCTGAAGGCGCCGGATGAAAGCTTCGCCCCGCCCGCTTGCACGCGCGCATTGGTGATCCCCTGTATCCACGTGCTGCTGTTCGCACCGGCCACCAATGTGGTGCCGTTGAAGTTCACCGTGCTCGTACCCAGCCCGCCCGCGATGGCGCTGCCGGTCGTGACGATGTTCAACGTACCGCCGTTCAGGTTCAGCGTGCCGGTCGAGAAACCGGCCGTCTGCGCGCCTGCCACGAGGATTGCGGTGCCGTTGTCGGTTGAGGTAATTGAGCTGGCCGAGTCGAGATTGCCGATCGTCAAGGTCCCGGTGACGGTGCCAGTCGCCGTGCCGTCCTGCTGTCGCGCAATCACCACCACTCCCGCATTCGCAGCGCTGGGTCCGGCGCTCGGACCGGAGATGCCAAGATGATTCGCGGGATTGGTCGACAACGTCATCGAAGCCGTCAGCGTCTGCCCGCTCAGATTCGTGTTCTGATTGGCAACTTGCAGGCTGCTCAAGTTCGCATTCAGCACGCCGCTCGACAGATCGGCGTTCATCACGTACTCGCCCGTACCACCTCCCAGCGCCACGCTCCCTACGCCCATCGATGTCGCAACCGTCGACGTAACTCCCGCGATGTCCAAAGTATTCCCCGCTCCAAGCGTCAGGTTCGAGCTCGACTTGCTCCCGCCGATGACCAGCAGCGGCGTTCGGATCGTCGTCGTCCCGCCCGCCGCGGTCGTGATGTCGGATGAGAAATTCAGAACGTTGCTGATAACCTGCCCATTTCGAGCGCCCGTCGAATCACCCAGGATCATCGACGTGGTCGCAGTCAGATTGCTCGTCGACGGCAGTAACAGTTTCCCTTGCGCGCTCACGTTGTTGTTACCGGTTGCCCCGATGGTGATCGTCGCAACGTTCACGTTCAACGACGATGCCGCCGACGCATCCAACACGCCCACCGCCGCCGTCGCAGTGTTCGACACACCGATGATCATCGATCCCGTCCCCGTCCCACCGACAGTCAAGCTCGTCCCGCTGCCGACGGTCAACGTGCCACCATCGATGTTCGTCCCGATGTCCAGGCTCCCCATCGTGTTGCTTCCCGCCGCCAGCGCCACATTGCTCGGCTGCATCTTGCTTACCGCACCCGTCCCCGTGATTGGCGTCGCCAGAGTTAAGCTATCCGCTCGATTGATCTTAAGCGTGCCGGAATTGCTCACCGCGCCTGAACCGAGCGAACCGGTTGACCCGCCGCTGCCCATCATCAAGGTAGCGCCCGCATTGATGGTCGTCCCGCCGGAATAGCTGTTATTCCCGCTCAGCGTGACCGTTCCGCTGCCCGCCTGCGTGAAGCTGCCGGTGCCGCTGATGTCATTGCTCATGTTTGTGTTGCCGGTCGTCACGATTGCACTGTTGTTGACAACCGAGCCCGTGCCCAGCGATCCCGTCCCAGCGATTTCGACCGTCCCCGCATTGATCGTCGTGGTTCCCGAGTACGTGTTGGCTCCGGTAACAATCAACCGCCCCGCGCCGTTGTTGGTCAGCGATCCGCCGCCGCCGATGGCATTCGCCAGCGTCGCCGTGTTGCTGCCGTAATTGGTCACAATCGCGGCGTTGTTGTTGACGGCGCCTCCGCCCAGGGATCCCGTCGTCCCGCCATTGCCCAGCTGAATCGTTCCTGAATTGATGGTCGTCCCGCCGCTATACGTGTTGGTGTTCGTGAGGACGACCGTCCCACTCCCGTTCATGGTCAACGTAGAGGCGCCGTTGATCGCGCCGCCCGAGATCGTGTAGGTGTTGCTGTTGTTGTTGAACGTCACGCTATTGGGCGACACCGACGTGGGCTGAATCGCGACGTTAAACGTTGAGGCCGTGTCATCAAACGTCACATCGTCGGCGTTATAGAAGAAGTCGGGACCGCCATTGTTCCAATTCTGCGTCGTCCTGATGTCCCAGAACGTCGGATTCGGCTGGTTCCCCTTCCACACCAGCGACGCCGCCGGCAGCTTATCCACAAGTAACTGCGTTCCGCCGCCGCCCAGATAAATCGATCCGCGCGTGTTGTAGATGAAGTTCGTATTGGGAACACCCGTGATGCCACCCGGCGCATTCAGCACCACGATGCCAACACCGTTTGTGCCGTTAGTCGGGAGCACCTCAACCGTCGCCCCAGTCGCGTTTACTGTGTTCGAATTGAAGCTCCCGCCGCTCGCCGGATCAAAGAGCAAGCGGCTGCTCCCGGAAAAGTTCAGCGCCGCCGTCGTCGACCCTTCGCCATTGAGGACCGCGCCGTTGTTTACCGTGACAGCCGATGTCACCGCCCCGGTGAGATTGAATTCGCCACCCGTCACACTCGTCGGCCCCGTGTAACTGCTCGACCCGCTGATCGTCAGCGTTCCATTCCCCAGCTTCGTCATCCCACCCGTTCCGGTAAATGCCTGGGGGATTGCGATGCTAAAGCCGTTCGTATCGAACCGCGCGCCATTGACCAGCATGTTCGCCTGCGCAACGTTGCTGATCCAGTTGGTGCTCGAAGCGCCGGCCTTGAGCGTGCCGCCATTGAAGTTCACGATGCTCGTCCCCCCGCCGCCGGTGATCGCCAGGCCGGATGTGGTAATTCCCAGCGTCCCGCCGTTCAAATTCAACGTCCCCGTCGAAGTCACACCCGCCGCCGGCGTCGCCAGCAGAATCGCCGCGATATTCGCGTTGTCCACGATCTGACTGCTCGAGTCGAGATTGTTGATCGTCATCACGCCGGTCGACGATCCGCTGGTTGATCCGCCGAACGACCGCCCGATGTTCACCACGCCGGTGGTTGCGGTGCTCGACCCCAGAATATCCAGATGGTTCGATACGCTGTTCCCCAGCGTAAACGTTCCGGTCTGCGTTGCCGTTGAACTCGTGACTGCGCGCAATCCGATGTTCAGCGCGTTCAGGTTGGCAATCACCGTCCCGTTTGTTGCGTCAAGATTCCCCGTCCACGCGCCGCTTCCACCACCCGAGTTCGTGCTTCCGATCGTCAGGCCCGTCCGTGCACCGGTTGCAATACCCGCAATGTCCAGTGTTCCACCGGTGCCAACAATCATCTCGCCCCGGCTCTTGTTCCCACCCACCAGCATCGTCGGCGTACGCAATGTCGTCGTCCCGCCCACTCCCGTCACCACCGACGAAATCCCACCGTTGAACGTCGGCAAGTTAAACGCGTTCCCGCTGTTCCCGACCTGAAACGACGTGCTCGCGCTGATGCTGCTCGTCGGCGCGAGCGTGAGCACGCCCGCCCCGGTTCCACTGCCGCCGGCGCCACCCACCTGGAATGTCGTCACGCTCGCTGTGAAGCTGCTCGCCGCGCCGGCATTCAATGTTGCGCTGCTCGCCGTCCCACCGCTCACGCCCATCGAAAACGTCCCGACGTTGGCAGCCCCAACTGAAAAGCTCCCACCCGTCGGCACCGTGATCGTGCCACCCGTCGTGTTGTTTCCAAACGCTAAACTGCCCATTGTGTTCGCCCCCGCCAGCGTCACCGCGCTCACGCCCGTCTTGGTCAAGGTAAACGTCGACCCGCTGATCCCGTTGAACTTGAACCCAGCCGTCCCCGCGCCGGTGATCGTCGTGCTCGCCCCCAGCGTCACCGGCGTATTCACGTTGTATGACAGCAGCGCCCCCAGCGCATTTAAATTGATCGTCGGAGTCGTCCCCAGGAACGTCAGCCCCGTCGCCGGCGCCGTGTTGTTGATCGTCACCGTCGCCGACCCAGTTCCCGGGCCAGTCCCCTGAAGGTCCATGATATTGAGTTGGAATGCCGCCCCACCGTTGTTGATGTCGTTCGTGCTCACGATCACGGTGCCGTCGGCAAGAGCGGTGGTGTTCGGGCTGATGAACGTCAGCCGCGCATCTGTCGCGCTCACCGGCACCGCGCTCCAGTTCGTCCCGCTCGACCACGTGTTGGTCGCGCTCCCCGCCGGGTTGTATGTGTACGTGACCGCGCTCGCGTGATCGACCAGCGCTACCGATCCCACCACCGCTGCCGCCGCCGCAACCACCTTTACGTTACCCATGCAGCCGCGCACGCTCATCAAACGACCGCCGACAACTCGACGACTCTGCTTCTCGATTTTCATCTTGCCCTCTCGGATGGTTCGGGGGTTGCCCGACCTGAAGTGGTATGACCGGACGGATCCGCATCCGCCAACCGGCCCTTTTCTGAAGTGGAACTCTGCGCCGGCGCGCCGCTCTGGGAGCGCAGCACGATCTGCTCAGCAAACTGCTTCTCGGTAACGCCAATTTGCGCAAGCGACGTCGCCGCGCGGGAACGATTCGGCATCACGATATTTTCAAAACGAATCCCCGAAATCTTCTTATCCGCCGCCAATCCCCGCACCGGCACCGGCTCCGTCCCCGCATCCCGTACGCGAACATTCTTCACCAGTATATCGTAAACGTTCCCGCCGTCGCCCCCGTCCTTCTTGCGATCATCAATCCAAAACCGCGCCCACGACCGGCCCAGGTTCGTCATCGTGTTCCGCTCGACATCCATCGTGTCGAACACCACGTCCCGCACATCCTTCGACCCATAGGAATGCGAAATCCCGATCGCGTGCGCCGAGTCATAGACCACCGTGTTCTTGATCGTGATGTTCTCCTGGTCCCGCCAGACGCCCGCGCCGATCTTGAAACCAAAGCACCGAGTCCAGGCCACGCAGTCGTCCATCACCACGTTGCGATTCGCTTCAAATGAGCCCGTCCATTGCCGCGTCAAATCCGTGTCCGGCGCCCACGTCTTGGTCGAATACGGATCATCCAGCGAAATCGCGATCGATCGCTCCACTCGAACATCCTGCGAGTTGCAGATGTCCACGCAGTCGTCTTCGCCGCGATCCAGGTGATTGAAATGTTTCGTATTCCGCAGCGTGACGTTCTTCGAATTCGCCACCACCACGCCCCACAAACCCGAATCCCGAATCACCGGCCCGTCCATCACAAACCCCGTGCAGTTCATCGGCAACACCGCGTGATTCGTCAGGTTCCGCTCATGCTCCAGCCAGTTGCCGTTCGCATCGATTGTCCCGCGCCCAAAGATCCGCACGTTCCTCGCACCATCCGCCGTGTAGATGAACCACGTCCCATCCCGATTCTGACTCTTCTTGTGGTATCTCACCTTCAGCTCGTCACGGGCCCCCTCGCATCGCAGCACCGCCCCACCTTCGAGATACACTGACACATCACTGCCAAGCTTTAGCTCTGTCAGCTTGAACACACCCGCCGGCACGTAAACGATCCCCTTCTTTGTCGCATCCTTCGCCGCGTCTTCCACCGCCTTTTGAATCGCTTCCGTCGCCGATTTTGCGCCGGTCGCATCCGCCGAATACGGCGCCGCTGTCACGTTGTAGATTCCGCTTCCACTCGAAGCCGGCTTCTCCGTCTCCACCGGATCCACCGCGATTACCAGCTTCTTCAAATCATCCACCGAAACGATCAGATACGCCGGCTTCGTGATTGAAAACGCCAGCGTCGACTTCGCGATCGTCCCCGTCAGCGACAACTTCAGCGGACTAATCGATTGCTTCTTGATCGGCTTCTCATCCAGCCGAGTAATCTCAATCTTGCAAGGCCCCCCGCCCGCCGAAACCGTCACATACTCATACTGCTTTGAGAACTGCCCCACCGGCACAGTCTTCCCGTTCGCCTTCACCGAAAAGGTCTCAGAAGCAGAATAGCACCGCGCGAGCGGATAATTCTGCACCGACCCCACATCCCCCAACACCGGCTGAGCGATCATCCAACCCAGCACCATCGCCAGGGCAACCATCACTCGCTTTGTAGCAGATGCATCCATTTGTTCGCGTCGGCAATTGTTGCTTCAGCTAGCACAACTCACACATCAACGGCACCAATTCTCTCGCCTCTCTCGTGGCACGGGCTCTCAACCCGTGCTCCGCCTTCTCGATTTCCTTCTACCTCTGATCAATCCGCCATTTCACAATGTTGTAGGGAGCCGCCGTCAGCTTCGCGAGTGTGAAGTCATTCACATCCAGCGGCAGCACCTTCCGGTCATATGTCCCCGCATGCCCATCATAAAACAGCAGGTTCGTGTACCGACGATTCCCATGCCGAGCGTTGATTCGATAAGCTCCATTCACACCCGCGCCCTGGCCAATGCTCGCGTTCATCCAGATCCCATCGAACAGAATCACCATGTCCGATGGACGCCGGATCTGGCTCGGATTGCTCAACCGGTAATCCGGCTTCCCCGAGGTCGTCTGCGGCACCGTCCGGCAAGGAAGCTCGAGGTATCCCGCATTGCCACCCGCGCCGGCTTGCGTCGCCGCATTGATCCCGTACCAGCAGTCCAAAACCTTGTTCGTGCTGAACGAGCGCGTCCGAAAACCCATCGCGCCCAATCCGTCATACGGACTTGATGGGTTCGCCGAAAAGCTGGTCAGCTCCGTGATCCCGTTCGGACAATAGAACACCCCGCTGATCACCGGGCCCTGGCTCGAACCCAAGGCCGGCATGCTCGGATTATCCAGCTTCGCCGTGGGCACGCCCTTGATGTAGTTCCCATTCACCAGCAGCGTCGCCCACGTCTCGTGATTCTTCTCCGTGTCGCTGTTGTAGAAATACGCGGCCGGGATGATGCACTTCCACTCGTTCGTATACATCTGCATCGCCATCCCCAATTGACGCAGATTCGACAGACACTGCACCGTCTTGGACTGCTCCCGCGCCCGACCCAGAGCCGGCAACAGAATCGCGATCAAAACCGCGATGATTCCGATGACCACCAACAGTTCCACAAGCGTGAAACCGCGTCTCCGCCGGATCGTTCGTGTCTGTGCCATCGAAACCTCACGAGACTCGAGATGACTGCTTAAGCGCGAAATGAACTGCTCATTGCTCTGGTGGCGATGAATCGTTTTGACCGTCGACCCTCAACTGAAACACCGCCGACCCGGTCCTACTCCTTCACCAACCGCAGCATACCACACGTCATTCTGGATGCACAACCAAAAAATGATCTTTTGCTGAATCATTTGTTGAGACAATCGGTGACACATAGTTCAGACAATGGTTTATGCGCACTTCGACCCCTCAAAGATTTTCCACAGTGGCGCGCAAACTATCAGGCGCCAGTGGATTCTCGTACAACCAGCTCAACATCAATAAGAATTTGCCCAGGAACAGGCACGGAAGGATTGGCCATCTGCGCAAGTAGCGTTTCATAGCACACTTGCGCGAAAGGATCTGCCGGAAATCGGATGGTCGTCAGCGGTACCGGCAGCATTTCCGCGAACGGCTCATCGTCAAAACCCGCCAGCATCACGTCTTTTCCGATCTTCAGCCCCATCCCCATCAAATGCCGCCCCACCAAGGCAGCATAGTGATCCATCTTACACACTATCGCATCCGCCTTCGTTTCCCCGATCAGCTTCTGGCAAAACCCGGCATCCAGATCTTCAAGATTCTTCCCATGAATCAGCGCCCGATCGACGTGCAGCCTATTGTCCTCCAGCGCATCCCGATACCCCCGCATCCGGTCAGAAGCCGCGCTGGAAACATACGGGGAACCAATGAAAACAATGCGTTTGCAGCCCCGTTTGATCAGATGATCCGTCAGCAGATACCCGCCTCGCCGATTGTCATACGTGATCAGGGGCAATTGGCTTCGTTCCGGAAATGAGACGATATCCCGGTCCACACAAACCACCGCCACCCCAGCCGATTGCAGCTTCTCCACCACCACCAGGTTGTAATGGCTCGTCGCCTTCGGAAGCTCAACGGGATAGTAGAAAACCCCGGCAATTCCCCGCTCAATCAGCGCCCGCGTCGCCGCCAACATCTGCTCCAGCAAATCGCCGTTGGTCGCCCCCACCAGCTGCAATCGCAGGTGATCCTCACGCCGCGAGGCCAAATCCGACAGATGCGCGTGAATCGAACCACCGATAAACCCAAGCCCTGCAGCACTTTGCGCAAACGGGGTGAATAGTGCAATTCGGTTGCCATCGTTTCGCGCGATATGCGTCCCGCCTCCGCGCTGCCGACTTAAAAGCCCCCGCCCCTTCAGATCCCGCATGGCGCGCGCGATCGTCGATCGCGACGCGGAGAACGTCTTCGCCAGCTCCGCCTCGGTCGGCAGCCGGTCGCCCGGCTGGAACTTCCCGGAGGCGATTTCTCGCAATAAAGTCTCAAAAACCTCGCGATGACGGGGTTTTCGAACCTCCACCATCTTCGCTTCAGGAAAATCGTTGTTTGAAGTTGTCACGGAGCGGCCCATGAGCCTTAACTGCCTTTGGGATGCGTGTCGTTGAAAGGATCAACCATAGGACGTACAACGACACATAGTATCACTCAAAGACAGAGCTTTAGCAAGTCATTTCTGGACAATGAACACTCATTGTTAATCAATGATACTCGGACCCTGCAACGACGCATAAAAGCGACATTATTCGCTACGGCCAGTCCCCTGTGAGGCAGCACCTCCCGTACCACCCGCGCCCCCCTGCTCCGCCAGCAGCCACAGCATTCGCGCCAACGATGCGTGCTCGATCAGATCCGGGTGCGGCTTATCCTGCCAATGGCTGTAGCGCACCTCCCCCGTCCGCCGCGCCCGCTTGAGCGCCCTTGCATCCCCCGTAGCGCGATGGAACTCCAGATCGGCCTCCACCTGCAAATGAGAGAAACGGACAACGTCCCGATACGCCCCCGTCTTTTCATCGAGGAACCAGTCGCTCGCATCCGAGATCCGATGCGCCTCCTTCAAATACGCCTCATCCTGGGTCAGCTTCCACAGCCCCAGGTTCGCCCGCAACATTAGTGCCGAGTTGTACGTCAACTTCCCGTGATCGATCTTCCCGGTCTCCACGTTCTGGCTGTCCAAGAACAGCCCATCCTTGTCCTGCAAATGCTCGTTGGTCCAAGTCACAATCTTCTTTGCCCACGCGATGTTCTCCTCTGGCTTGCGGTATTCCGCCATCCGTACGCACGCCGTCGCTGCCGGCCCATTCGCGCACGTGTTCTTCGACCCGTTCTTGTGCCCCACATGCCACCAGATCCCGCCACCCAATTCATCATCCCACCCGCTCAAACAGAACTTCAGCGTCTGCTCCGCCCGATTCAGGTACTTCACATCCTTTGTCAGGTCGTACGCCTCCAGGAACGCGAGCACCATCCACTCGTTGTCATCATAGTATTTGTCGTTCCCGCCTTTCGTGGGCAGCGGCTCGTAGCCCGGAATTTTCGCCTTCGCATCCCAGTACTGATCCAAGCTCCCAAAGAACCTGGTTAGCACCGGCTTATAAGTCCCAGGCTCCTCCCGCGCCCCCGCCACCAGCGCCGAGAACACAATCCCGTTCCCCCACATCGCCTCCACTTCCCGCTTCTCCGTGCTGTGCAGATACAATCCCGTCTTCGGGTTCCAGTACGTCTTCTGCACATGCGCTATGACTTCCCGCGCCGCCGCCGCGAAATCCACCGCGTCCGCCCCGGCGACTCTGCACCCCAACATCACTCCGAGCCACACTGCAAGGATGCTTGGCTTCATCCCAGGTTCCTCCATCGCCGGCCGCATCAAATCGCCGAGAGCAAGTGCGGCCGCTCCATCGACAACATCAATAAGAGCTCGCCGAACAACCCATTCGCCCAGGCAAACCAAGCCCGCGTGAACTTTGACGCATCATCTTTCCAGAACGATTCATGCATGAATCCCGTCCCCGCATGCGAACGCTTCAGCATCCGCAAACATTCCAAGATCTCCCGATCATCGCCGCTCGTCAGCGCCTGCAAAACAATCGACATCGGCCAGATCCATCCCACCCCCACATGCGGCCCGCCAATCCCACCAGCCGCGCTTCCCGCCGAGTAGAATGGATTCTCCGCGCTTAGCACATACCTCCGCGTCCGCTGATAAGTCGCATCGTTCCGATCGCAAAACCCGAGGTAAGGCAAGCTCAAAAGACTAGGCACATTTGCATCATCCATGAACACGCGCGACCCAAAACCATCCACTTCATAAGCATAAATCTCCCCATGCACCGGATGCTGCTGGATGCCAAAGCGGCGAATGCCCACCTCGATTTGATCTGCCAACTCCGTCGCCTCTCGCGCGACCTGCGCATCGAAACCGAGCTGCGTGAAAATCCCCGCCAGGTCGCGCAAACACACCACCGCCATCGCATTCGCCGCGATCGGAAACGCGAAGTGGCACGCATCATCGGATGGCCGGAACGGACTTCGGCTCATCCCACACCCTTGGTACGGATAGCTCTGCCCATCCGCGAGCGGCATGGTATCCGTCCCCCGAATCGCCTTGCGCGCAAACCGATACGGCGAGCCTTCCGGTTCGCCGCTTCCTGCCTGCTCCAATCGAATCGTCCGCAAGATCAACTCAATCGAAGTCCGCCAATCCTCATCGAAACAAGATGAATCCCCGCACGCCCGGAAATAGCCCACTGCTAGCCGCAGCACACTGCACAAACTGTCCAACTCATATTTCCGCTCAAATACCCCCGGCTTCATTTCTGTCTGATCGCTCCGCCACTTGCTCGTCGCCGCGATCGTCTCACAGAACGCGTTGGCGTAGGGATCGAGGCGCACACAAGCTGCCTGCCGATGGATCACCCCCGCGACAAGCTCCCGCAGCGCCGGATCATCGCGCAAGAGCGACAGGTATGGCCACACCTGCGCCGTCGAATCGCGCAGCCACATCGCATCAATGTCCCCGGTGATGACATACGTATCGGCCCGCCCCTTCGCATCCCGACCAAGGGTTACGGTCGTATCGAGCGTGTTCGGAAAGCAATTCGCAAACAGCCACGCGAGCTCCGGGTCGCCGATCTGCCCGCACACGTGATCAATCGTCGATTCGACCGCCGAACTCCTGAATCGTCGCTGCCCCTTGGGCGGTCGCCGCGTCTCAAAGCTCATTCGCCTCTGACTCCCAACTCGCCGCTGACTTGGCGATTTATCGAAGTCCCGCAGCGTAGCGGCATGCCGGAGGTTTTCCAATGCTTCAGTTCATTTCGTTCTCGTTTTTCCAACCCCGTGACTTATCGCATCGACGCGAACAAGGCATGAGCGTCTACGATCTGATGACACGATACGGTTCCGGAGGAGGAAACTGTGCCAGGCTCGACACGATCGTTAGGATCGTGACCTGGCGATCCAGGTCTTTTCTCCGTTGCACGCGGTCGCTGTTAACGCCGCCGTTGATCAGGTTCCCACTCTTGTCGAGCGCCAGCAGCAGGAGCTGGCCCGAGCTTCCATCAGCGTGCCGGCGCCCGCCTCGCCGGAGAGGCGTCCGCGCCGGGCACGGAAGCGACTTGAAGTTGTCGGGTAATCGCAGTGGGGGAAGCCGCCGAGGATGTCGGGCGGATGTCACGATGTCCATCGTCGGGCCGAACTACGTGCAGCGTCTCAATGGTTTTGGCCGCCAAACATAGCAGCTATTGGACCTTCGACCAGATCATCCCGATGTCCAGCGTGTCGTACACCCCCAGGTGGACGAAGTCCGCGCCGAGGCGAACGTAGGCTTGGTTCGTGCGCTTGTGGTAACAGTACTTTGGAACGTGATTCGGGTTGGACATCGGCAGCACCACTTCTTTCGGCATCCAAACGTGTAGTACTACACGTCGAATAGTCCTTCGGAAGCCGCGCTGCCGAACGTCGGCAGGTAGGCAAATATTGCGTTCGGCAGGATTTACAAAAGCGAGCGCGACGGGGCTCGAACCCGCAACCACCGGATCGACAGTCCGGTACTCTAACCAATTGAGCTACGCGCCCTTTTCTCCCCGAATAAATAGTCGGCGTGCCCGGCAGTGTCAAGAAGCGCCAGCACCCTCGCGATGCTCAGCGGCAAGCAGCCCCGGCAGTCGGCGGTGCTTGCTTCCCCAACCTCAACCTCCGACACTCCCACAAGCATCATGCAACTGTTCGAATCTAAACTGTATTCGATGATCGGCGAGGAAGGATTCGCGCGCCTGGTCGCTGCATTCTACCGCCGCGTTCAGAAGGACGAACTGCTCAAGCCGATGTATCCCGAAGGCGATTTCGAAAATGCCGAGGCGCGGCTCCGCGGCTTCCTGATCCAGCGTTTCGGCGGGCCGGCCGACTACTCGGCGCAGCGCGGCCACCCCCGGCTTCGCATGCGGCACGCGCCCTTCGCCATCAACGTTGCGGCTCGGAACCGGTGGATTGAATTGATGGAGGCGGCGCTGGAGGAAACGCAGCTTCCGCAGCCGGCGGTCGACGTGCTGCGCCCCTTTTTCCAAAACACCGCGACGTTCATGATCAACCGGGACTGACGCATGGGTGGCATTCAGATTTCGCGGTTTGAGCCGGATGACTTGACGCCGCTGGTGGCGCTTCTGGGGCGCGTGATGCCGGCCGAAGGGATCAGCGAGAGCCGGTTCGCCAGGCAGGTGCTCCTGGATCCCAACTTCAGGCCGGAAGGACTCGTGGTCGCGCGGCACAATGGGACGCCGATTGGATTTGTGCTGGCCATCGCCCGGCAGCTTCCGCTGGAGAACGCGCCTCCGGACAGCGAACGCGGATACATCACGCTGATGGCGGTGTCTCCAGGACATCAGCGACAATCGATCGGCTCGCGGCTTCTGAAGAGTGCGGAAGATCACCTGCGATCTCAGGGGCGCAAGCAGGTCATGATCGCATCGTACGCGCCGAATTACTTCATCCCGGGAGTTGATGTTAACGCGTACCTGTCGGCGCTGAGCTTCTTCGCAAAACACGGGTATGCGGAGGTGTACCGGCCGCTTGCAATGCAGACCGATCTCTGGAAGTTGCAGACTCCAGAGTGGGTGCGTCAGAAGCAAGCGGAGCTTTCCGCACAAGGCGTAGCGTTCCAATCGTATGACTCCCGGCTCACGATCCCGCTGCTGGAATTCGTGAAGCGCGAGTTTCCCGGAGACTGGGTTCGCGTCGTGCGGGAAACTGCTGCACGAATCCTGCAAGGCGAATCTCCCGCGCGCCTCGTGTCAGCAATCGATGAGCGATCAGGCGCGGTACTCGGTTTTTCACATTTCGAAAACGAGCGCTTCGGCCCGATCGGCGTGGCAGCATCCGAACGCGGGCGATGCATTGGCCAAGTGCTCATGTACCAGACGCTTGCCGCGCAGCAACAGTCCGGCTTTCGCGCCGCGTGGTTCCTCTGGTCGGATGACAAAACCGCGGCGCGCCTGTACAGCCCGGCGGGGTTTCGAGAAACGCGCCGGTTTGCGCTTCTACGGAAGGATCTGGTTGATGCTTAAATTGCTTCAGGACGTGTGCTCGATTCCTACTGCTCCGTTTGCCGAGCAATTGGTGGTGGAGTTCATCGAAGGCTTTGTTCGGGCGCGGCGTGGCCTGAAGCTCTCGCGCGATGCCGCAGGGAATCTCCTCATCGAGCTGCCGGCACGCAAGCGGGGGCCGCGCCTTGTTTTTGTGGCCCACATGGATCACCCGGGGATCGTCGCGCGGCGCATGATTGACCGCCGCTCGCTCGAGGCGGACTTTCGCGGGTGGGTGGAAATCGGCTACGTGCGCGGCACGAAGGTGCGGTTCTTCGACAACGGCCGGGAAGTCGCAGGCACGGTGACCGAGTCCACGAGCACCATCCACGGCCAGCTAGCGGTTCCGGATAGAACGATCATCCGCGTGAACGGGGAGGTTTCTCCCGGGTCGCCGGGTATGTTTGATCAAGGCGCCGCACGCGTGAAGTCCGGAAAACTCTACTCGCGCGGGATTGATGACCAGGGTGGTGTCGCGGCGGCGCTGGCCATGGTGGATGCGCTTTACAAAAATCCGCCCGCTGGTCCTGTGGCCGTGCTGCTCACGCGCGCCGAAGAAGAGGGTTTCATCGGCGCGATCGCGGCTGTGCTGAAACCCAGGCTGCTGAAGAAATCGGATCGAGTGATCTCAATCGAGTGCTCCGCCATGCAGCCTTATGCAAAGCAAGGCGACGGCGTGATCATTCGCGTGGGGGACAAGACGTCCATCTTCAACTCCAAGCTCACATACTTCCTCACGCAAGAGGCGCAGGCGCTGGCCAAGCGTGACAAATCGTTCAAATTCCAGCGAGCGCTGATGCCCGGAGGAACCTGCGAGGCGACGGTGTTTGACCTGTACGGCTACGTCGCCGCGGCCGTCTGCGTGCCGCTCGGGAACTACCACAACATGGATCGGGCCCGCCAGAAGATCGGGCCTGAATACATCGATCTCGCCGACTGGCAAAATATGGTCAAACTGTTCATCGCGGTGGCTCGGAATGCCCACTCGTTCGCGGGGCTGGAGCCGCTGAAAAAGCGGGTGGAACAGCGATTTAGGAAACTCAGCCGTTACTTAATCCGGTCGGCATGAGGTAAACTGCATGTGATGAGGGGAGCGGCGAGGTACATCATCCAGGGGGCGCTCTCCGTGTTGTCACTGGGGCTGTGCATCCTCGTCGTCGTGCTGTGGGTGCGCAGCTTCTGGGTGGCGGACTCTTACCGCCCGGTCGACGGCGGTGATCTCATCGCGTACCAGTCGTATCGGGGCCGGCTGCATTACGTGCATGTGAGGGATGAACGGTTGCGCATCAGCGATCAAAAGTATCCCCCCACCGGCTGGTCGTCCGCGCCGATCCAACAGGCGCTGCTCTGGCAGGAATGGAACGGACCAAGCCACGACAGTTACACGTTCCTGGGGTTTGGGTACACGAACAGTTTGAACAACTTCACAATCTCGGCGTTTCCGTACTGGGCGTTTGCGCTTCTGCTGGTGGTGCTGCCGATCCAGGCGGCGCCGGGGTTTGTGCGATGGATGCGGAAGGTGCCGATCCACTGTCACAAGTGCGGCAAACGCGTTCGCGGGCTGGCGACGAAGTGTCCCCGTTGCGGCCACACGATCGTGGAGACGGTTCCGCCGCCGCCACCGATCAAGGAAGCGCCGCCACTGCCAAGGCCATCCAAGAAAGTGCGCGCGGTCGTGGTCAAATCCGCTACGCCGGATCGAACCCACAGCCGCCCCACGGGTGGCAGCGACAGATCCGTCTTATAGCCCGCCACGATCCCTTCATCGCGCCATATTTGTTGATCGCATCGATCGCGTATTGAGAACAGCTTGGCTGGAACCGGCACTGTCCGCCCAGCAGCCACCCCAACGACACGCGATAGAGCAGGACGAGATGGATCAGCAGCCACCTCAAGAGTTCGGGCCTCCCTCCATGCTCTGATGCGCTTTGACCAGCAGGCTCGAAAGCAACCGTTGGTATTCCGCCAGCATCATGGGCGCGTGCGGACGGACGACGATGACCAGGTCATAACCCTTCGGCAGATCATGCTGCATCAGCCGAAACGATTCGCGAAGCAGGCGCTTGATTCGGTTGCGCTTGACCGCAATCCCGACGCGTCTGGAAACGCTCAGACCCAGGCGCGGATGGTTGAGATTGTTCGCGAGCGCGAAAAGAACGAGCGAACCTTTGCTGACCTTTACGCCGCTGTCAAAAACCGCTTTAAATTCGAGACGCGACCGGATGCGATGCGTTTTGGGGAATGGGTACTTCGCATCCGGCACAAGAGCTCCTAATGGATCCCCTGTGCGGCAAGCCAGCGTTCGGCGTCGAGGGCGGCTTTGCAGCCCATGCCCGCGGCGGTGATCGCCTGCTTGTAGATCGGATCGGCGACATCTCCGGCCGCGAAGACGCCTTCCCTGCTCGTCAGCGTGCGGGCGCCGTCGACCAGCTTGATGAAACCTTTTTCATCCAGCTCGACCTGACCGTTCAAAAACTTCGTGTTTGGCGTGTGTCCGATGGCGACGAACATGCCGGCCGCTTCGACCTTCTCGACGTTGCCGTCTTTGACATTGCGGACGCGGACGTGGGTGACGCCTTTCTCTTCGTCGCCCAGCACTTCTTCGACGACGGAGTTCCAGAAGGGCTTGACCTTGGGGTTAGCCAAAAGCCGGTCGGCCATGATGGGGCTGGCGCGCAGGGTGTCACGGCGGTGCACGAGGTGGACGGTGGCGGCGAACTTGGTGAGGTAGTTGCCTTCTTCGGCTGCGGAATCGCCGCCGCCGACGACGATCAGGGTTTTGTTGCGAAAGCGTGGAAGCGCGCCGTCGCAAACCGCGCAGGCGGAGACGCCGCGGTTCTTGAACTTCTCCTCGCTCTCCAGGCCGAGGTAATTCGCACTCGCGCCCGTGGCGACGATCACCGCATGCGCTTCGACCGTGGAGCCGTCGGAGATCTTGAGGGTAAACGGTCGTTTCTGGAGATCGATGTTGGCGACATCTTCGGTGACGATTTTAGCGCCGTAGCGTTCGGCTTGTTCGCGCATGGCGAACATGAGCTCCGGGCCAAGGATGCCTTTGGGAAAGCCGGGGAAATTTTCAACTTCGGTCGTCAGATTGAGCTGTCCGAGCGGAAGCGTGCCTTTAAGGCGGTTGTCCTCTGAGATCGCGCCTTCGAAGACAATGGGAGAAAGGTTGGCGCGGGCAGCATAAATAGCGGCCGTCCAACCGGCGGGTCCGGAACCGACGATGACTAACTTCTCTGGCATATTGTGATTGTAGGGAAAGAGTTCAGGAGATGAAAAGGGGCTCGCGGGAGCCAGAAAGGACGTGGCGGAGGCGCTGGAGTTGGTATGGGAGGAGGTTCAGGGCGTCTAGTTCGTCGTCAGCGAAGTAGCGGAGTTCGTGGGATTCTTCGCTGACGGCAAGTTTTCCACCGGTGACGTTGCACAGGAAGGCGGTGGAGATGTACTGGCACTCATCGCCGTTGGGGTACGTGATGACGGGAGAGGAACCGACGGCGACGATGCGATCGATGGTCACGATGAGCCCCGTTTCTTCGCGAACTTCACGGATGCACGCGGCGGCGGGTTCTTCGCCGGGGTCGATCGCGCCGCCGATGGTGTACCAACGGTTGTCGTCGGCGGAGCGGTGGAGGAGCGCGCGGTTTTGGTCGTCCAAGATAATCGCCGTGACGGCCGGGAGCAGCAGGAGATCGTGGCCGATCCTGGTTCTGAGCTTCGCGATGTAAGGTGAAATCGGCATTTTCGTAGCATGGGCGTCTCGCCCATGCACCTCGACTCGATGCATGGGCGAGCCGCCCATGCTACGTCGGATCAACTCAATTTGGCGCAGACGACGTCGCCGAGCTGCGATGTCGTTGCGGTTCCTCCAAGATCGCGCGTATGGTTTTTGGGATCCACAACGATGTCCTGGCAGGCCTGGTTAATGGCCTTGGCGGCTTCGGGTTGATTCAGGAATTCCAGCATCATCGCAACGGACAGGAACGTGGCGATCGGATTCGCAAAATTTTTCCCGGCGATATCCGGCGCGGAACCGTGCACCGGTTCAAACATGCTCGCGGCCTGGCGGGTGGGGTTGATGTTTCCGCTGGCGGCCATGCCCATGCCACCCTGGATCGCCGCGCCAAGGTCCGTGATGATGTCGCCGAACATGTTGGTCGTCACGATCACGTCGTAAACCTTCGGCTTCGTCACCATGTACATCGTGCAGGCGTCGACGTGGTGGTAGTCCGTTTCGATGCCCGGAAAATCTCCCTTCACCTGCTCGAACGCGCGCATCCACAGGTTGTGCGCGAAGCGAAGGACGTTGGTCTTGGCGACGAGAGTGACCTTCTTTCGATTATGGCTCTTGGCGTATTCGAACGCGTAGCGAATGGCGCGCTCGACGCCGCGGCGGGTGGTGACTTCAATCTGGTTGGCGACTTCATGAGGAGTGTCTTTGTAAAGGAACCCGCCGTTCCCGCAGTAAAGCCCCTCGGTGTTTTCGCGGACGATGACCATGTCCAGATCGCCGGGAGAGACGTTCTTGAGCGGCGTGGGAACGCCGGGCAGTAGCTTGGTCGGCCGCAGGTTGATGTACTGATCGAGCTCAAAGCGCATGCGCAGGAGGATGTCGGTCTCAATCAGACCCTGGGGGATCAGCGCGTTTCCGCGCGGGTCGGCGCCCACCGCGCCGAAAAGGATGGCGTCGTGGGCGGCAAGTTCCTTGAGGGCCGAGTCCGGCAGGGTGATCTTCTTTTCGAGGTAGTATTCCGCTCCGAAAGGGTAATCGGTGGTGTCGTAGGTGAAGTTGAATTTTTGCGCAGCGACTTTGAGGACTTTCAGGCCTTCGGGGATGACTTCCTTGCCGACGCCGTCGCCGGGCATGACTGCAATTTTCATGGATGAACTCCGTACCTTTCGGACCGGACACGATACGTGCTGCGGCTGGGGTCGCAAGTGCGGGAGGTGAAATTGTGAGTGCCGGAGAAAGGGCGCGCGAATATGATGCTTTTATGAGTGAACGTGAGACCGGGAGCGGCGTGTCGGCGGATGGTTCGGGGAACGCCCAGGCCGCCCTGAACAACAATCGCTGGGAGCCGGCCAAGACCGATGTCGATGATGCCGCCGGCGAGCAGCCGCGGGGAGAGCGCGAGCATCCGCATGGGCAAATCGCGGCCGAAACACCCGAGCGTTTCACGGGATTATCAGTGCGAACCCCGAAGCGCGCAGCGGCGGGATTTCCGGCGGTGTACCGGGCGACGCAATATGTGTTTTCTCATGCGGGGGTGATGCGGGGATCGGCGGCGCTGCGGGTGCTGAACCAAAAGGGCGGCATCGACTGCATGAGCTGCGCGTGGCCCGAACCGGATGGCGATCGGTCATTTGCCGAGTTCTGCGAGAACGGCGCCAAGGCCATCGGACACGAGCTGGACAAAGCACGTTGCGGGCCTGAGTTTTTCGCCAAACATTCCATCTCAGAATTGTCGCAAGAGAGCGACTACTGGCTCGAACAGCAGGGCCGGTTGACGCATCCGATGCTGCTGCGCGCAGGTGCGACGCATTACGAGCCGGTCTCGTGGGAGCATGCGATCGGGTTGATCGCCGAAAAGTTGAATGCGCTGGCGTCGCCGGACGAGGCGGTGTTTTACACATCCGGCCGGGCAAGCAACGAGGCGGCCTTCTGCTACCAGCTTTTCGTGCGGCAGTTTGGAACGAACAACCTGCCGGACTGCTCCAACATGTGCCACGAATCCAGCGGCTCGGCGCTGAGCGCCACGCTCGGCGTCGGCAAGGGAACCGTGACGCTCGAGGATTTCCAGAAAACGCAGGCAATCTTCATCATCGGTCAGAACCCCGGCACCAATCACCCGCGCATGCTCACGACGCTGGAGCATGCCAAGGAGAAAGGCGTCAAGATCGTCGTCATCAACCCCCTGCGCGAGGCGGGGCTAATCGGCTTCATGAACCCGCAGGAGGCGCTGGGGCTTTTGGGCAAGGCAACGCCGCTTGCGGACCTGCATCTCCCGGTCCGCATCAACGGCGATATCGCGGTGATCAAGGGCATCATGAAACTGATGCTAGAAGGTGAAGACCGCCAGCGCGGCAGCGCCTTTGACTGGAATTTCATCGAGCAAAGGACGCACGGCGTCGACGCGCTGCTCGAGAACATCCGCGCCACCTCGTGGGACCAGATCCTGGCGGACAGCGGCATCCCGCGCGACCTGATCGAGCAGGCGGCAAAGGTTGCCATGGAATCCGACCGCATGATCTGCTGCTGGGCGATGGGGCTCACGCAGCAGAACAATGCTGTCGAGACGATCCAGGAGATCGTCAACTTGCTCCTCTTGCGCGGCTCAATGGGCAAGCCCGGCGCGGGCGCGTGCCCGGTGCGCGGGCATTCCAACGTCCAAGGCGACCGCACGATGGGCATCTGGGAACGGCCCAGGCCTCAGTTCCTCGACGCGCTGGAGAAGAATTTCGCTTTCCAACCGCCGCGCGAGCACGGCTATGACGCGGTGGAATCGATCAAGGCCATGCACGAGGGGAAGGTCAAACTCTTCTTCCAGCTCGGCGGCAATTTCCTCTCCGCCACGCCCGATACGCTCTTCACCGCCGAGGCGCTGGAAAAGGTCGATCTGGCCGTGCGCGTCGGCACGAAGCTGAACCGGACCGACGTGGTGGCGGGAAAGATGAACCTGATTCTGCCGTGCCTCGGCCGAAGCGAAATCGACCGCCGCGCCGCCGGCGAGCAGTTCGTGACCACCGAGAATTCGATGGGCGTCATCCAGCAGAGCTGCGGCAGGTTCGAGCCCGCGGGCGACCAACTCCGCAGCGAAACCGCAATCATCTGTGAGATTGCGCGAGCGACACTGGGAAATCGGACGAACGTGCCGTGGGCACAGTGGGCGGAGAATTATGATCTCGTCCGAGAAGCCATCGCCCGCACGATCGTTGGCTGCGAGGACTACAACCGCAAGGTCCGCCAGCCCGGCGGCTACTACCTGCCGAACAAGGCCCGCGACAACGAATACATCACCGACACCGGCCGCGCGAATTTCACCGTGAACCCGATCCCCCAGCGCGACCTCAAGCCCGATCAACTGGTCATGATGACCATCCGCTCGCACGACCAGTTCAACACCACGATCTACGGCCTCGACGACCGCTATCGCGGCATCTTCGGCGAACGCCGGGTGATCTTTATGAACCGCCAGGATATGTCCGACCGCAACCTGCGCGAGCGCGATGTCGTCGACGTCACGAGCCACTTCAGGGACCAGACGCGCCAAGTGCGGAAATTCATCGCCGTGGGTTATGATATCCCGCGAGGAAATTGCGCCATGTACTTCCCGGAAGCCAACGTGCTGGTGCCGATCGGCAGCACTGCAAACCGAAGCAATCAGCCAGCGAGTAAGTATGTGGTGGTGACGGTGGGGAAGCGGGAGTGATGAGTGATTGCTGATTGAAGGGCCAACTACTCCAACGCGACTCTCCTCCCCTGCGAAAAATGGTATAGTTGTATGGTGTGCTGATCCGGCGGGCGTTCATCTCCATTGTCTTTGTCGGCGCGCTGCTGGAGCTCGTCGGTGGTTGTGGGGATGGGCGCCAGGTGACGGAGAAGGATCGCGAGACGGTGGAGGTGGCGCCGGGGCAGTTCATTGAAATTGAGCGCGAGGACGTGCTGGGGGCGAGCAGGTTCGTCGACGGGATACGGGACGAGTCAACGGCATTGGCGACTCCGTGGGATGGCAAGACGGTGAGGTGGAAGGGGTCACAGGTGCCGGCGTCGTTGCGGGCATCAGAGGGGAAGCTGCACCTGATCACGTTCGACCGCGTTAAGGATCCGCCGCGCTTGCGGTTCTACCGGCAGAACGGTGCCGGCGACGGTTTTGATGAGATCGAGGCGGGAAATTATCCCAAGAACATCGCGATGCAGAACATGTGGTTCGGGAACCCGAACGATTTTTCCCGGGGCGCCAATGGTCGCAAGATCTACGAGGTCGAGATGGCGCGCCAGCTCGATCCGGAAGACATTTACTTTGCCGATTCGCTGACGGCGAACCTGTGGTGTCAGTTGCAGACGGGCAAGCCGTATCACGAGGTGCGTCGGCTGGGATCGGAGCAGAAGCAAGCGATCCTGCGCGATTTCGCGGCAGCGCACCCGCCGATTAAGTTGACTGTGGTGAAGCGAATGACGACGCAGGCCACGCAGCCGGCGACGCAGGGCTGAAGCCTGCCCTTCCATTTACTACTGCGATTTTCGGCGGCGGCGGGCCAGAAGGCCGACGGTGCCGATGCCTAGGAGGCTGAGGCTTGCAGGTTCGGGGACCGCGGCCAGTCCCTGGGCCGCGAGGGGATTACCCGAACCTAGTCCCAGGAACGCGTCGACGCCAGAGTAATCCGAAGTCGTGATCGTTCCATCGAAGTCGGTGTCGCCGAAGAACCAGGCCAGGCCTGGGTCCACACCGGTGGTGCCGAGATTCGCGTCGATGGCCGTGTAGTCGGAGGGGGCCACTTGGCCGTCCCAGTCGGTGTCACCCAGGTAGGTGAACTTGCCGATGACTGCGTTGGCCCCGACAGTGGTGCTCGGATCGGTGCTGTCGAACGGATAGTTCGTCGCGCTAACCAGGGCGTTGTTGAACACGGCCAGGATCGCGTTGCCGCCATAAGTGGTCCCGTTCGCGGTGGAGATGATGCCGCTCGTGGAACCACCTGGGAACCCTGCGAAAACCTGCGCTTGAATGGTGGCGAAGTTGCCGTTGTTGACAACAAGATCGTTGTCGTTGAGGTCGAGTGCGCCAGTGGAATTGAGATTCAGGTTGTTCAATCGAGTGATCTTGGCGCCATCGGGTGTGGCATTGCGGGCGCGGACGACGGCGGTGGCGGTGTTGCCGACGGCCAGTGTGTTCTGGGTAATGTTGGTGGCGCGGAGGGTTGCGGTGCCGGTTACTGAAGTGTTGCCGACGCCGGTGACCGTTCCGACATTCTTGACGCCGTTGCTGACGATCAGACTCGTCGTCGAGTTGTTCAGGACGTTGACGTGGTTGGAACCATTGCTGAGGGCGTCGACGGTGCCCATGAGGTTGACGGTGCTGCCGGCGTTGATTTGGAGCGTTGCATTGGAGCCGACGGTGACGGAGCCGGACGTGCGCTCGAAGCTGAGCGTGCCGCCGGTCTGCGCGCCGCTGTCGACCACGAGCGTCGAGCCGCTGCCCCACGTGAAGTTGCTGGAAAGCGGCGTGGGCGCAGTGTCAGTGACGATGCGGACCGAGCGCGGTCCGGATGGATTCGCGGTGAAGTTGATCCCGTCCACCGTTCCCGTCGCCACCGGATCGTACAGCAGGACCTTGGAGGTTTTGCTCGCGGTAAGCGTCATGTCCGCGGCGTACTTCGCGGTGACGGGCGTGGCGCTGCTGGCGGTCGCATTCGGGCTCGTGCCTGAATACTCACGACCGGTGGAGGCGATCGCTCCGCCGCTGAGCGTAACAGGACTTCGCAGCGCGCCGGTGGTGGTGTTGGAGGCGGCCGAGTTGGGGTTCTTCGCATCCGCGCCCACCGCCAGAACGCCGCTGAACACTTCCACAGGGCGCGTCTGCTGAAGCTGCGGGTTGTTGGCGGCAACGTCCGGGTTGTAGCCCAGCGCGTTCATGATCTCCACGGTGCTGTTGCTGACGACCGGTCCGATGGACATGACCGGATTCCCGTCGCCGACGTTCGGACCGCCCACCGCCCAGGTACCCGAGTATTGCAAAGCCGTCGTCCCGGTGCCCAGAGACGCGCTGGCGAATTGCAGGACTCCATCGCCCAGCAGGTGAACGGTGGTGTTGGTGTCGCTCTGCGCGTTTTCGTTCTTGACGAAGTTGCGGATGATCAACCGGCTGTTCGCCGCGCCCCGGATGTTCACGTCGCTGTGGGTTCCGCTGACGAAGTTCTGGAATTTAATGCCTTGACTGCCCGAGCCCACGCCGTGAGCTGTCTCGCCGCTGAAGGAGAGCGTGCTGTTGTTCTTGAGCGTGGTGTTCACACCAGCCGCTGTATTGACCGCGCCGGTCGTCTGGTTCAGACCGAGCTTGACGTTGTTCAGGTTGAGGGTCGCGCCGCTCTTGACGACGAGCGCGAGCGTAGCGGATCCAGGCCCGCCGGTGAAACCGAGCGCCGACACGCCGTTGGCGTCGACCGCGGTGATGGAAATCGTCCCGGCATCGATGTCGATCGGCGACTGGAGCGAAGAACCGGCCGTGGACCCCGCAATCAGCATCCCGTCGCCGTTCTTCGTCAGCTTCGTGGTATTCGCGCCGGTCATCGCCCCGGTGAACGTCATCGTGGTCCCGGATGCCACGTTGATGAACGAGTTCGCGCCCGCCAGGGCGATGGTCTTGTTCGTGGACAGTGAAGCGGTGGTGGCGAGCGTAGCGTTGCTCAAGGTGATGTTGCCCGCGCCGGAGATGTTGGAACCCGCCGCAATCGACAGCGTGGAAGTCGTCATGCCGATCGCACCGCCGCCCGCAACGGTGGCGCTGGGCCCGAAGGCGACGGTTCCGCCATCCGCCGTGATCCCGCCGGAGAACGTGTTCGCCTGGTTGAACGTCACCGTTCCACCGAGGTGTTTCACCAGCGTGGACGTGGAGATCGGTCCGCTGTTGAACGTGTAATTGTTGTTGGCGTTGACGGTCATGGTCGCAGGCAGCACACCGCCGCCCGCGACGGTGACGGTGTACGCGCTTCCGTCGGCCGTGTCGTCGAAGGTCACAAAATCGCCGTTGGTGAACTTGCTCGGACCACTCCAGTTGACGGTAGTCGTGTTCCAGTTGGAGTTCGGGGTAACACCGTCGGTGCCTTTCCAGACGAGCGTGTTCGCGGCGTTGGAGACGTGGATGCTGATGGTGCTGCCGTCGAAGGGGTTGAGGGCGAAGGTAGCGCCCGAACCGGTGAGGTTGTTCAGCGCGAGCTTGGTGTTGTCGCTGAAACCGGGGTGGGAGCTTCCGGAGTAGTCGACGAGGGTGAAGTCGCCGTTGTGGATTCCAGCGCCGAGGTTAAAGAGGTTGAGATTGACTGTAGAGGCGCCGGAGAGATCGAAGGTCGCCTCACCGGCACCTTCGCGCCTAAGCAAAAACCACATCTCCTTCGCCCACATTCACGGCGCCGCCCGATGTCGTCTGCACCTTCGCCGGAACAGACAGCACCTCCCAGAACCACCCGTTCCCAAAATCCTCCGGCGCCGAATCCAGCGTGATCCGAATTGTCGTCGGCGACAACTGAAGGGCACTCGCCCCGACGCACGTCTGCGCGCCCGTCTCGTCAAAGATCGTGAACACCGCCCAGTCGCTCGCGACAGACCCCGGCAAAATCGTCACCGGCTGATCGAACGTCCACACGGTGTGTTCGTTGGTGAACTGGGCCGTTACCAGCGTGACGGTGGCGGACACCGGGGGGGGCGGCGCGGGTGATGCGGTCGGGATGCCGCGACGCTTGCGGCGGTGCAGTTTCTTACGCAGTTGGATGAGAGGAAACATGGGGCCCTCTTGAAAGGGAAACATGAAGACGTGAAACGTGACGCAGATTACGGCGAATCAACCGTCACGTTTCACGTTTCAGGTTTCAGGGTTCATGCCGCCAGCTTCGGTTGCTGGACGACGGTTGCCGTCATCGATTCTCCGATCCCGCCGCCGCCGAAGGTGACGTTGAACTCACCCGGCGTCCCGACAGTCGTCGAACGCACGGCGATGATCTTGTAGCTGACGACGCCGTTGCCGGCGCCGGCGGGCAGGCTCGTATCGCTGAACGATTTGACGCCGCTCCAACCGACGAGCGTGAAATCTCCGGGCGCGCCCACGCCACCGATCTTGCGATAGACCTGGTACATCGTCCCGGTGGAGCCGCTCGGATTGGAGCATTTCCACTTCAGGTTCAACGCGCCGCCAACCAGCTCGACGGAAAAATTGTTCGGCTGGCCCGGCGGGGGTACCGGCGTCGGGATCGCGGGCGGCGGGATGAGGGCCGTGTCATAGACCGATGGATCGGTCGCCGCCTTCGCTTTGATCTGCTTGAGGATGTCGGACCCGGCGGCGGCCATCGCGTCCACCGCCGTGTAGAAGGCGTTGGTCGCTGCGCGGGCCTGCTCCTGTGCGAGCAGGTGCGCATCGTAGGCGTCCTGCGCGGCAGTGGTCTTGGTGATCAGCGCATTCACAAGCGCCGCCGTGGTCCCAATACTCGTGGCTGCAGCCAGCCAGACGGGGTTATGCGTCTGGTACCAGGCGATCTTCGCCACCCGATCTTTCGGCACGATGGTCGTGCTCATAAGGAATCTCCAGTGTGGGTCAGGCCGAACAGGGCACAACTTTTTTTTTCACCGCGGGATACACAATCGATCCGCGACCGGCGCTGTTCCGTGCCACCCATGTTCCTCATCGACGAATGAGGAGGGCCACTTAATCCGTCTGAAACACGTTTGCCGGTTATGCGATTTTTCAGGCCAAATCGACGGTTTTCGAGTGCCGATAACCCGATGCCCAGAGATGTTCCCCGCTCCACAACCGTTTCTCCTCGCTGCAAATCCATTTTTCCTCGCTGCAAAACCATTTTTCCTGGGTGCAAAACCATTTTTCCTCGATGCAAGACCTTTTCTCCTCGCAGCAAAACCATTTTTCCTGGATGCAACAACATGATGCCTCGCTGCCAAAGCATCATTCCTCGATGCCGAAGGATTGTTCCTCGGAGGCAAGGCATTTTTCGTCGATGCAGAACGGCTTCCGGCAATGTGGAGTGGATTCCCCCTGACGTCCCTCGGACTCGCAGTCGGCATCAGATCAACAAAGGGCTCGTCCCCAATTCCTCTCCGCGTTTGCCTCTGGGGGGGCTCTGCGTCTCTGCGGTTGCATTTGAAGGAGCGCGCGGGTCGCAGTAGATCATCTCTCGCGCACGAGCTGAAGCTTCAGCGACTTGAGCTGGAAAGGCTCCAAGGTTACGGGAGCCCCGCGCCGCGCCTCTTGTACTTCCTCCAGAGTATTGACCGTCGAGATTTGCGAGATCGTCCAGCAGGACCGGACCGTGGCGCGGGGGGGGGACGGGGGGGACGTTGCCGCGCCGGTGCATTCCTGACAGCGGATGATGATCTGATCGTCGTCCTCGGACCGTTTGATCGTGTTGATGACGACGCTCGGCTGATCAACCGAGAGGAAGGAGACAGACTCCGCGAGCCGCCCGCCGGGATTGTGAGCGGCGGCGCAGGCAATTGGCGGTTTGTTGAAGCTCTCGGCTCGTTGCACCAACCGAGCCGCCGTCCACGGCCCCGCGTAGGGGATAAATTGCCAGCGAGCCAGCTCGGGACGGGGGGGACGCGCCATGGTACGGGTGTCGGCACAGAACGTGGTGCGAATGAGCGACAGGCGCAACGTACTGCCCTTGGCGGAGCAGGCGTATTTGCAGTCGTTCACGAGCGCCGCCCCGCCCAGCGGGCCGGAGAGGTCGGCGAACTTCTGCATCGCATGATCGCGGTTGTCGATCGGCGACTCGACAGCCCCGATCGCGCCTTGGCACGTGAGCCGGGGATTTTGCGTGTCAACATCGAAGGCGACTTTCAGAAAAGGATTCGTCTTGTCCCTGTCGCCGACTTCTTTCCACTCCGTCGCGAGCGAGAATTCGGGTGGACCGGCGGCCGAGAGCGAAATGGTTTGGTGAAGCGTGGAGCTCTGGAACGCGCGGTCGAACGAGACGGCGACGCGCGCAGGTCCAGTTTCGGTAATCCGAAGCTGGACAGGAGAATCGAGCGACTCGACCCGCTCAATGTCGCCGATCACGGCGGCGGTCATGGCCTTGCCCGATTCCCAATGGATCTCCAGCCGATTCCCCGAGCCTCCGGTGGCGAGGGTCTCGACCTTCCGGCTTTTGTCGAAGATCGACGTCACCACCCCGCGCGCCGGGTCGACCGTGACGCGATAGTCCGCGTTTTCCAGGCGTGTACCATCAGGCGAGACGACGGCCGTGGGCCGCGTCGTGGGTAAGACTTCGCGTGTAAAACGGTATCGTCGGTACCCAAAGGGTGGCAAACTGCGCGCAAAGAACGCGGCCCGAGTCCCGCCAACATGCTGAATGGGAACAGCCGGATCGTCGCCAGAGCTGGCAAATTCGCCCGCGTCTTTCATCCACTCTGCCGGAAAGTCGATCACGGCGCCGGCCGGCGATCCCGTCGGGTTGAAGACAACGATTCCAGGACCCTCACCCTTGACCTGGCTCGCGATGAACTGAAGCGCGCGCTCGCGGATCGATCGGCCCGACTCGATCACCCGCGCGGACATCGCTTCGGCCCGGTTGTAGGTGGCCGGGATGCAAGCGCCGCCGATGATATCGTGCTGCTGGTTCTGAGCGATCGCTTCCCAGCTCGCGCGGAATTCTTTCCCCGGATAATCAAACCCCATCTGAGATGCGAGCGCCGCAACCGTCTCGGCCGATTCCAGAATCGATTCCGCATCCCGGTTCCAGCGCTTGATGTCGCCGTGGGTGGTCAGCGACCCGGCCGCCAACGGTCGTGTCGTGGATTGCGTCGTGGCGATCTTATGAAAACGCTCCTGGAAATACCGCTGCCCATACAGCAGTTGACGAATCTGCGATTCGGCCGAGATAAGGTTCTCATCCGGCAAGACGATCCGACCATCCGAAAGTCGCCACCGCCCGCTCGCGACCGACTGCCCAATGCGCTTGAAGAGATCTGGTTCCGACTCTTCGATCGCCGCGTAGATCGCGGCGGAGTGTTGGGAATACTTCGCGTCCCGCGATTCGTGCAGCCGTTGAAGCACGCGCTCGAAGTGCTCCCGCGCCAGCCGGATATTCTCGGGATATTCAAGCTCCGAATGGAAGTCGAAGGGCTCCAACCCCCCCGGCCCCCCTGCCGCGCGGGCGGTGGTGATGAGAGTGAACGCAACGAGGAGCACGCGAATCATCAACCGTCACTAACCTCCTGCCCGTATTTTGGTCAAAATGAACAGACGCTACCATAGCGTCGGGCTTTGATCGGGAAGGACCATCTCATGAACTCTCGCATCCTCCGCGCCGCGGCGGCCGTCGTGTGTGCATCCCTCACATTAACCAGCGTCTCCTGCATCCATACCGAGTACTCCACCGAGTGCACGACGGTGACGCACTCGAATGTCCGGCAGCTTCAAATCGACTGGCAGGAACAAACGCCTTCCAGCGATCTCTATGCCTGGTCCGGACGCTGGTCCGGATGCTCATTCGAAGACCTGCAAAAGTCCTCGCCCATTCAGTTGACCAGCAAATGGACGGAGGACAAAGCCGAGCACGTCTCCAGCACGTTCATCGCCAAACCGGACAACAAGTCCGCAACGCAGCCGGATGCGATAACGATCAAGCGCGATTCAGGCATGCTGACCCTCGCCCGCTCCGGCGAAGCATCGTTGCGGATCAGCACCGAATATCTCGCAGCCCTCAGCGAGATCACCGGCCAGAGCGTCCCCCCGCATCGCGGGCTGGAGGTGTTCAGCCACGACCTGAAGCTCAGCTACGCGCGCGCCATCCGCGATGCGGCGTACAAGCCCACGTTCGCGGATTTGATCAACCTTGACCGCCATGGCGTCAAGCCCCAGTTCGCCAAGGCCGCCCGCGATGCCGGATATGATTTTTCCATCGCAGATCTCATCGATCTCGATCGCCATGGTGTAAGCGCCGATACCGTTCGCGGCTTAAAGGAGGCTGGCTTCAACCTGACTGCATCGCAGATTGTGGATTTCGATCGGCACGGAATCGGGGTCGCCTACGCCCGCGACATGCGCAAGGCCGGCATCGAGCAGCCGCGCGACATCATCGAGCTCGATCGTCACGGCATCTCGGGTTCGTACGTTCAAGCCATGGGCACGGCGGGATACACCCAGCCCAAAGACCTCATCGAGCTGGATCGCCACGGCATTTCAAAGGACTACGCCGCAAAGCTGAAGCAGGTGGGCTACACGTTTTCGGTCAACGATCTGATCGAGCTCGATCGTCACGGCGTCGGCTCGGACTATGCGGCAAAACTCAAGGAGGCAGGCTACGACTTTAGCGCCCAGGACCTGATCAAGCTGGACCGGCACGGCGTGTCGTCAAGCTTCGCCGCGGCGCTGGCCGAGCCAGGAAAGCCCAAGCTGTCGTGTGATACGCTGGTCGATCTCAGCAACAAGGGCATCGACGCCGCCACCATCAAGAAGATTCGCGGCAGTTGATTCCGTAGCATGGGCGTCTCGCCCATGCATCCCCCCACCATGGGCCAGACGCCCGTGCTGCATTCCATCACGACAGAAACTGCTGTCGAAGAATAGTCTGCCGTTGAATCTCCGCCACTTGCTCCACAGGCGTCTGCGCTTTCAGTTCGGGCGCCAGCCGCTTGTTCGCGAGCGCCTTGGAAACCACCAGGATGCTGTTCATCCCAAAGCTGGTGGGTTCGATACCAAAGGCGGCAAAGTCGGTGTACCACCGGTCATCAGCGACGTAACGAAACCGATACTCTCCCGCCGGTAGCGCAACCTTTGCCGTCCACCAACCCTCTTCAGCGGGCATCATGCGCAGGTCATTCTGACTCCATTGATTGAACGAACCCGCCACGCTGACGGATTTTGCCTCCGGCCGATAGAACCTGAACTCCACCACCCCACCTGCCGTCACATTGGTCATTGAAGCTCCTTCCAAGCCCTACAAGACGGGAGTTGCTGATAAGTTGCGCAAAGATGGGCGCATGCGCTCAACTTTCCGTTTGGATCGCAACCCGGATGCCAAGCCCATCCATAAGGGTCTTCCTGACCTTGATTTGGGCTCAAGACGCTCCTGCTAAAGGTCCGATAACTGAAAATGACGACCCAGCCGCCCACTAAGCGGGCCCTGCGGTAAGTCGCCAAAAGGATAGGTTCTTGATGCTCACACTCACGTCGACTAGGGTATTGGCATCCCGACGGAAGCGGCTTCGCGAAAGGCTCAAGGGGGATGCTCGAGTGGAAGGCGTCCAAGGCCCCAGGCGAGCCTTGGTCGAACGATCTATGCCACAGGCAACCGCTTCCGCGGCATCAACGAAGACAACACCTTTGAGCACACAAAGCCCGATCGAGCCGAATAAGCAGCCGTCGAATTCCCGGCATGTCCTGGAGTTTGAAAAGCCTTTGTCCCGCCTGGAACAGCAGATCCAGGAGCTCGAGGCGCTGCAAACATCCAAGGGCGTCGATTACAGCAAGGAGCTTCGCCAGCTCCGCACCAACTACACCTCCCTGCTCCGCAAGACCTATGAGAAGCTCAGCGCCTGGGAAGTCGTCCAGGTCGCCCGCCATCCTCAGCGGCCTTTGTTCAAAGACTATGTGGAAATGATTTGCCGCGAGTTCAGGGAACTCCACGGCGACCGCCACTTCGGCGACGACCCCGCCATCAAGTGCGGCCTCGCCCGCCTCGGCGGCCACAAGGTCATGCTCATCGGCCATCACAAAGGCCGCGACACCAAGGAAAAGATCCAGTGCTACTTTGGGATGGCCCATCCCGAGGGTTACCGCAAAGCCCTGCGGTGCATGAAGCTGGCTGAAAAATTCGGGCTGCCCGTCGTTGCCCTCATCGACACCAGCGGGGCTTATCCCGGCATCGGCGCGGAAGAGCGAGGCCAGGCGGAGGCCATTGCCCGAAACCTGATGGAAATGAGCCGCCTGAAAACGCCTATCGTCAGCATTGTCATAGGTGAAGGTGGTTCCGGTGGCGCGCTGGGCATTGGCGTCGCTGATCGCGTCGCCATGCTTGAATATGCATGGTATTCGGTGATCCCGCCGGAAGGCTGTAGCGCCATCCTGTGGCGCGGCCCGGGCAATGCTCCCGACGCGGCCGAGGCGCTGAAGCTCACGAGCAAGCACCTCAAGCCGCTGGGCGTCATCGACACCATCATCGCCGAGCCCCTCGGCGGCGCCCATCGAGATCCCCATTCAGCAGCACACAACCTCGAACAGTACATCGCCAAGACCTTGCGCGATCTCAAACGCACGAAAATTGAGAATCTGCTCGAACGCCGATACGAGAAGTTCAGGAACCAGGGGATGGTGCTCGAGAGCCGGAAGCTGGCCATGAAGTCCGCTTAAGTCGCATTTCCGTAATGCTGTAACGTTTGCGTAGAATCTGTATCCGTTGAGCTGGGGTTTGTGCACGCGCCCAATTGAAAAGCGTGTTCAACCGCAAGGCACGGCTATGGAGTCGATGGCTGCGCAACATTTCCGTTCCACCAGCGAGCGCACCACCGTGACCGATCGCACCCCGCGGTTTGTCGGCAGACCCCCTCGAAGGGCCGCCCTAAGAGTCGCTCTCATCTACGCCCTCTTCGGCGCCTGCTGGATCTTTTTCTCCGATCAACTTCTCAAGCGCTTCGTCAGCGACCACACCTTTCACCGCTACCACATCGAAACCATCAAGGACGCACTCTTTGTCGTCATCACCGGATGGATGGTCTACATCCTGATCCGCCGCACCGTCACCGCATTTCATGCCACCGAAGCCGCGCGCCACGAGAGCGAGAACCGGCTCAAAGTGCTCATCGAACGAGCCCGCGATTACGCGATCTTCACGCTCGACAATAACGGCCGCGTCACAAGCTGGAATCGCGGAGCTCAGCAGATCACAGACTGGCGCGAGGACGAGATCCTCGGCCAGCCGCTCAAGGTCTTTTACGGCGCCGATGATGTGCTCGGCCAGGTTCCCGAAAAAGATCTCGCCCGCGCGCGCAACGAAGGATGGACCGAAGCCGAAGCCATGCGCGTACGCCAGGATGGCACGCAGTTCTGGGCCAATGTGCACATCACCGCGCTGAAGGAGGGCGATGCCGGCAGCGGATTCCTCGTCGTGCTCCGCGACGTCACCGAACGAAAGCGGGCGCAAGATGCCTTGCGGCAGGTGAACCAGACCCTCGCGACCGTCATCGAAAATTCACCGCTGGCGATCGTGACGATGGACCTCGCAAAGAACGTCGTCAGTTGGAACGCCGCCGCGGAACAGCTCTTCGGCTGGAAACAGGCCGATGTGCTCGGCAAGCCCATGCCCGCAGTCCCGCCCGAGCGGCGCGCGCTGTATGAACAAAACACCGAAAAGCTCATGCGCGGCCAGCGCCTGGAAAGCGTCGAAGTCCCGGGACTGCGCGCTGATGGCAGCTACGTCGACGTCGCCCTCTGGGCAGCGCCCCTCGTCGATTTCCGCGGCAACATCGTCGGCAACGTGCGGCTCTATGCCGACATCAGCCAGCGCAAACGTTACGAGAAGGAGCTCAAAGAATTCAGCGAGATGCTCGAACGCCGCGTGGAAGAGCGAACCGCGCTTCTCGAGGAGGCCAACGAGGAATTGCAGGCCTTTTCCTTCACCGTCAGCCACGATCTGCGCCTGCCCCTCCGTTCACTCCAGGCCATGGCCAAAGATCTGCTGGTCTCCCAGACCGAGCGCCTCGACGAGGCGGGAAACAGTGACGCCCTGCGGATCGTGGGAGCTGCCGCGCGAATGGAGCGCCAGGTGGAAGATCTGCTCGAATACAGCCGGCTGAGTCGCAGCGACCTGCGCCTTGAGCCGGTCAGCCTGGTCCTGATCGTCCACGAATTGATCGGCCGCCTGGAGCGCGATCCCGATTATTCCAATGCCCAGTTCGTGGTCCAGGAACCGCTCGGCTGGGTAAAGGCTCACGCGCTGACATTGCAGTACGTGATCTTGAACTTGCTCGTCAATGCCGTCACGCACGTGGGCGCGGGCACGCGACCCTCAATCCACATCAGCACTCAAGACCAGCGGGATGTGATCCGGTTGTTCATCGAAGACAATTCGACTAACCAGGCCGCTTCGGACATGGAGCAGTTGCGCGAGCCCGCCAGCGCAACCGGAAAATCAACCGAATCAAGGTTGGGATTGACGCTCGTCCGCCGGGGCATCGAACGGATGGGCGGCACCGTCGGCGTCGAACCGTCCGCATCAGGTGGCACACGCTTCTGGATCGAGCTTCCGCGCGGCGATTAGACTTTTCGCTAGGTGGGCAGCGCCTCAGCCTGTACAATCTTGCTGCAGGGCGAGAGGGCATGATCTCACTTCCGACCTTCCACAAACCGCCGCCTCCGGACAATTGCGGCCCGTGCACGGCATGTTGCGTGATCCCGGCTGTGCCTGAATTTTCCAAGCCCTTCTACGCGCGCTGCGAGCATCTGGCTCCGCCGCCGGCGCAGGGCTGTTCTATTTACGACCAGAGACCGGATCGCTGCCGAAAGTATCGCTGCGCGTGGCATCTGAGTGTCATGGGCAACCGCGTGGATCGTCGACCCGATCAGTGCGGCATCTTGTTCCAGTATGAGCCCGACGACGCTGGCAAATGGTACTTGTGGATGTACGAGCTCACCCCGGGAGCCGCATCAACTGACAAAGCTCGCTTTCTGCGCGACATGGTGCTGGGCAGCAAGCAGATGGCGCACTTGCCAATGGGATCTCCCGCGGTCCGGATCGTTCCGTTTGGCGCGGATCTGAAAACCGATTTCGTCGCCGCCCAACGCTACGGCGGAGGCAGCGGCACCGACGGTTCTTTTCGACCGGACAGCCACACGCTCGTGTATGTCGGCAAGGTCCGCGGAATTCTCGATCCTGCCACCATCGCCCAGCGTTAACCTCAACATGCAGCCGCGCGAATATGGCGGCAGCCTCTCCTTTTTTCTTGACCTGCGGCGCATGTCCCGGCCAAAGTGGGACGAACCATTTCCACAAGGAGAACCCGTGGCTCATTACGTCCTGCTTCTGAACTGGACCGACCAGGGTGTAAAAAACGCCAAGGAGACCGTGAAGCGCGCCGCCCAGGCGCGGCAGCTCGTCGAAAAAGCCTCCGGCCGAGTCAACCAGTGCTACTGGACCCTCGGATCCCACGACCTCATCATCACCGCAGAGGCGCCGGACGATGAGACGATCACCGCCATCTCCATCAAGCTCGCCATGCTCGGGAACGTCAAGACCCAGACCATGCGCGCCTTCACCGAGACGGAGATGGAGAAGATTCTCCAAAAGGTCGGCTAAGCTTCGGCCACACCCCAAAATGTTTCTCGCAAAACGAGTCGCTCACTCGCTCGTTTCGCATCAGCGTCCTAGGATGTTCGCATGGATAAGCGAACCTTCGGTCGGACAGGTCTCTCCGTTTCCCCACTGGGCTTTGGCGGCGCTCCGATTGGATACCTGAACACGGAACGCAAGCAGGTGATCCACTTGCTCAATCTGCTCCTGGATTCCGGCGTCAACGTGATCGACACCGCGGCCAGTTATCCCGGTTCCGAAGACGTAATCGGCGAGGCGATCGCAAGCCGCCGTGAGCAGTACGTGCTGGTCTCCAAGTGCGGCTCGGCGTTTCCCGATCTGCCGGGCGAAGCTTGGTCGGCACAACTGATCAAAGCAACAATCGATCGATCCCTCTCACGCTTACGCACGGATCATCTCGACGTCATGCTCCTGCATTCCTGCGGCATCGATGTGCTGAAGAAAGGCGAGGCCATCGCCGCACTGGTGGATGCCAGGCGCGCCGGCAAGATCGGCCATGCAGGCTATTCCGGCGATAACGATGCGGCCCAATACGCGGCAGCCCACCCGGATCTGGAGGTGTTGCAAACCTCCGTCAACATCGTCGACCAGTGGAACATCGATTACGTTCTGCCGATCGCGCGGGAACATGGTGTGGGCGTGATGGCCAAGCGCCCCATCGCGGATGCATGCTGGAAACCCCATCGACCCGGCCTCTATCAAAACTACGGCAAAACCTACGAGGATCGCTTGAAGGAGATGAAGCTGCGGGCGGAGGATTTCGGCCTCGATTGGCCGGAACTGGCGCTCCGATTCACCCTGAGTTTCCCCGAAGTGTCGACAGCGATCGTAGGGACAACCAATCCCCAGCATGCCGTCAGCAACATCCAAGTCGCGGGAACCCCCACGCTCGCCACAGAAACCGTCGCCAAGGTGCGCACCGCCTTTCATCAGGCAGATCCACAGGCCAAATGGCTCGGGCAGACGTAGATCCCTCAACTTGCGTTTTTCCAAAACCGACCATACGCTTTGAGACTTGCCGGAGAGGTGGCCGAGTGGCTGAAGGCGACGGTTTGCTAAACCGTTCTAGGGGGTCAAACCCCTAGCGAGGGTTCGAATCCCTCCCTCTCCGTGACCGCCTTGTCGCCCGCCACAAACATGGCGGGCGACGCTGTTTTTGCGAGACCCCCGAAATCCGCTTGATAACCAGATACTTGTATATACACTGAAAGGCAGTCGAGGCACTCAATGGACGCTAAATCGATGCAAGGCATGATCGACAGGATCGCTGGAGAGTGCGTTGCTGTCAGGCTGCGGATGCTCAATCGGGTCATTACCAACATCTACGATGACGCTCTGCGGCCACTCGACCTAAAGGTAAGCCAGATGAACATCCTGGTCGCGGCCGCCAAGATGGGCACTGCTCGACCTGTAGAAGTGTGCGAATACCTGCATCTGGACGTTTCGACGCTCAGCCGCAACGTCGAACGAATGAAGGCGCGCGGCTGGCTCGAAGTAGTGCCCGACGAGGACGGACGCTCCCAGCCCTTTCAACTGACCCCCCAGGGACGCAAACTCCTGGAAAAGGCGGTTCCGGCCTGGAACGACGCTCAACAACAGGTCACGACAATTTTAGGTGGCGGGTTCGTGCATCAGCTGAACCGCGCCGTGAAGCGCTTCGGCGAAGAGGCCCCAGCAGGCTAAGTTTTTTTCGCTAGATAATTGTATATGCAATTAAAGGAGCTCGCGTGAAACTCGAAGATCATCCGACCGTGCGGCGGATTCGCCTCAGGACTCTGAACTCTGTTCCACAAAAAAAAGAGTCACTCGACGCCCAATGGCTGAAGCAACTGGTGATCGACGCCGGCGCCGATGACGTGGGCTTCGTCGAGATCGGAAGATACGCCCTGGACGACCAGCGGGAAGACATCCTCAGGGCCTTCCCGAACACCAGGACGCTGATCAGCTTCGTGGTCCGTATGAACCGAGAGGCCATTCGTACACCCGCTCGCTCAGTCTCAAACACCGAATTTCACCATAGCGGGAATGAGGTCAATGACGTTGCCCGCAACGTGGTTCGGATTCTGGAAGACCGCGGAATACGAGCAATGAACCCGGCGATGGGCTTCCCGATGGAGATGGACAAGTTCCCCGGCAAGGTATGGGTCGTGTCGCACAAGCCCGTCGCAGTCGCGGTGGGGTTGGGAATGATGGGCATTCACCGCAACGTGATCCATCCCAAGTTTGGCAATTTCATCTTGCTCGGGACCATCTTGCTGGATGCGGAAGTTTCAGAACCCGACAAGCCGATCGACTACAACCCGTGTCTGGAATGCAGACTGTGCGTCGCCGTATGTCCCGTGGGCGCAATCTCCAACGAAGGCGATTTCAACTTCTCGGCCTGCTACACGCACAACTACCGCGAGTTCATGGGCGGCTTCACGGATTGGGTCGAGCAGGTGGCCGACAGCACCAGCGCCCGCGACTACCGCGCTCGCGTGAGCGATGCGGAGTCGGCTTCCATGTGGCAGAGTCTGTCCTTCGGGGCCAACTACAAGGCCGCCTACTGCATGGCGGTCTGCCCAGCGGGAGAGGACGTCATCGCACCCTTCCTCACCGATCGCAAAGCACATCTTAAGGACATCGTGCGGCCCCTTCAGGAGAAGGAAGAGACCGTCTATGTCACCGAAAACTCCGACGCCGCGGACCACGTCGCCAAACGCTTTCCCAATAAGAAGATCAAACACGTACGCAACAGCCTGCGGCCGAACAGCATTGGGCTGTTCCTCAACGGCCTGCCGCTCGTCTTCCAGCCCGGCAAGTCAGCGGGATTGAACGCCACGTTCCACTTCACCTTCACCGGCCATGAGCAGCGGCAGGGAACGGTTGTGATTCGGGAACAGACAATCAGCGTGAAAGAAGGGCATGTTGGCCAGCCCGATCTGCACGTTACCGCTGACTCGCAAACGTGGATCGGCTTTTTGCGTAAGGAAAGAAACATCCTGTGGGCACTGCTGCGCCGAAACATCCGGCTCAGAGGCCCGCTCAGGTTGTTGGTAGCGTTCGGAAAATGCTTTCCGCAGTAACTTCAAGCGAGCTGCAACGTTCGGGCATTTTCGGCCACTCCAGCGAGCAAAAATTCTATCCGTGCACCCTCCTCTCCGCGGATCGAAACAGAGAGCCCTTCAAAACGATTGAAGGGCCTTTTCTTTGCGCCCGCCGGTCCTCAACCAACTCCTTCGCGCGATCTTAACCATTCTTTAGCCGTGGCATCATTCGCTGACTCTGTAATGGAGAAACAGAGGAGGTGCATGATGAGGAAGATGGCCTGTCTGATGACGGCTTTGGTGCTGGGAGTGTGCCTGCAAACTTGGGGCGAGGTTCGCCTTCAGGGCGCGGGGGCGACCTTTCCCAACCCCATCTATCAGCGGTGGGTGACGGAGTATCAGAACCTGCATCCAGATGTGAAGATCGACTATCAGTCCATCGGCTCCGGCGGGGGCATCAAGGGAATCACCGAAAAGACGATCGACTTTGCCGGCTCCGATGCGCCGATGAACAAGAAGGAACAGGAAACCGCCAAGTCGGCAATCGTGCACATCCCCACGGTCGCCGGCGCGGTGGTGCCGGCTTACAACCTGCCAGGTGTCCAGTCGCTCAATCTCGATGGCGCGACGCTCGCGGATATCTACCTTGGCAAGATCTCGAAGTGGAACGATCCAAAGATCGCGGCGCTCAACGAGGGCGCGCGGTTGTCGGACACCGACATCACGCCCGTCTATCGAACCGATGGCAGCGGGACGAGCTTCGTCTTTACCAACTACCTGGCCCGCCAGAGCGAAGATTTCCGAAACACCGTCGGCATGGGCAAGCAGGTGAAGTGGCCCAAGGGTCAGGGCGGCAAGGGAAATGAGGGCGTCGCCGCCGCGGTCCAGCAGACGCCCGGAGCCATCGGTTATATCGAAGTGAATTATGCGCTGGCGAACAAGATCAGCTTCGCGGCCATGAAGAACAAGAGCGGGCGGTTCGTCAAAGCCAGCGCCGAATCCGTCTCCGCCGCCGGTGAGGGCGCGGTGGAAAAGATGGGCCAGACCCTGGCCGTGAACATCTGGGATCAGCCCGGCGAAAACGCGTATCCCATCAGCGCCTTCACCTACATCATCGTCTACAAGGACCTGAACTACCTGAAGCACCAGAACAAGGCCAAAGCGCTGGTTGAGTTCCTCAAATGGACGGCGCACGACGGACAGACATACGCGCGGGAGATGGATTACGCCCCCCTGAGCGAGGGCGTGCAGAAGAAGGTGGATTCGGCAATCGAATCGCTCACTTGGGAAGGGCAGACGGTCGCGGCGAAGTGAGGCGCGCCCTGATGACACACTCCGTGCTGAATCTTGAAGTGCAGCGAGACCCGGCTTCCAGGAGGGCAGCCGGGCCTTCTCTGCTGTTGTCCGGCAAGCGGCGCATGACGTCGGATCTGCTCCTCGCGTGGGCCGCGCGCGGAGCAGCGGCAACAGTCCTGCTGATGCTCGCCGCCCTGCTCGTCGTCCTGACCTTGGCCGCCATGCCCAGCGTGAAGGAGTTCGGATGGAAATTCTTCGTGCAGACGGAGTGGCGGCCTAACGCGCTGGAGGATGTCCCGAAACACGGCCCGGATGGCAAAGTGTTGATCGAGGACGGCGAAGTCGTGCGCGAGACGCTGCCCGCAGTCTTTGGCGCAGTGCCCGTGATCTACGGAACCGCCGTCAGTTCGACGCTCGCCCTGATATTCGCCGTTCCACTAAGCGTTGGCTCCGCACTTTTTCTCGTGCGTGTTGCCCCGCGCCAAATCGCCGGCGCCATCTCGTTCTTGATCGAGTTTCTGGCCGCCATTCCCAGTATCGCGTACGGCATGTGGGCCCTGTTTGTCCTGGCCCCGTTCCTGCAAAAGCATTTTGAGCCGCCAATTGCCAGAATGGTCGGCGCCACGCCCGGCGCGGGCCGCGACATGCTCTGCGGGGGTTTGATTCTGGGGATCATGATCCTGCCCATCATTACCGCCATCAGCCGGGATGTGCTTCGCGCCGTTCCTCGCGCGCAGGTCGAGGGGACCGTTGCACTGGGCGCCACGTGGTGGCAAAGCTCGCGCGAGATGCTGCGCTACAGCCGCGCAGCCTTGTTCGGCGCGATCATGCTTGGCCTCGGACGTGCCGCCGGCGAAACCATGGCTGTCGCGATGGTCATCGGCAACAACAACCAGATCGTTCCTTCCATCTTCGCCCCCGCGCAAACCATGTCGAGCCTGCTCGCCAACGAATTCGCCGAAGCGAGCGGCGAAATGCACCGCGCGGCCCTTGCGGAGGTGGCGCTGGTGCTGCTGCTGATGTCCCTGATCTTCAACGTCGTCGCCCGATGGCTGGTTGTGGGGAAAAAAACGAGCAGATGAGCGGATTCTACACCACATTCTCCCGAACCAAGAGCAACGTGATGCTGGGGATCTGCGTTGCTTTCACGCTCTCCATCCTGGCGCTCCTGGCGCTCGTCACCGGCTATCTCGTATTCCGCGGAATCGGCTCGCTGAGCGTCGCCTTCTTCACGCAGCTTCCCAGCGGGCGCGTGAATGATCCCGGCGGAATGAAACATGCCCTCATCGGAACCGGCATGCTCGTCACGCTGGCGAGCTCAATCGGAATCCCCGTCGGAATGCTCTGCGGCATTTACCTGGCGGAATATTCGGCCACCGCGTATCTCGCGCAACCGGTCCGCTTCATCGCCGATGTGCTGACCGGCGTCCCCAGCATCGTCGTCGGAATTCTCGGGTATGAACTGCTGGTGGTGCCGCTCGGGCATTTCAACGGTTATGCCGGCGCGCTGGCGCTGGCATTTATCATGATTCCGATCGTGGCCCGCACGACCGAGGAAATGCTCCGGCTTGTGCCGAACAGCTATCGCGAAGCATCAATCGCGCTGGGCGCGACCAAGGCCCGGACGATCCTAACCGTCGTCATTCCTTCCGCCACGGGCAGCATCGTGACCGGCATAATGCTGGCGATCGCCCGCGTCGCCGGCGAAACCGCCCCCCTGCTCTTCACCGCCCTGGGCAGCCGGTTGCTCACGCTCGATCCCAATCATCCGTTTCCGTCGCTCACAGTTCAGATCTTCACGTACGCCACCGGCCCCTACGCCGCGCAGCGACAACTCGCTTACGCGGGCATGATCGTTTTGATCGCGCTGGTCTTCGTGTTGAACCTGGCGATCCGCTACTTCACCCGATCCACCCGAGTTTCAAGATGAGCATGATGATGACACAAGCGGCAACTGAAACGCGAACGCCCGCCACACGTTCCGTCCACCGCGAAATCATGACGATGACAGAGACAGAACATCAACCCGCGACAGACACCCATCCGGAAATTGACGCCGAGAAGCACGTGCTCGCCGTTGAGCATTTCCGCTTGTCTTACGGCAAAACACAGGCGCTGCACGACATCAACCTCAAGATTCCCCAAGGCAAGGTCACCGCCCTCATCGGCCCCAGCGGCTGCGGAAAATCCACGCTCCTCCGCAGCTTCAACCGATTGAATGACCTGATCGACAACATCCGCGTCCAGGGAAACATCCGCTTCGGCAACGTGGATATCTACGGCAAAAATGTCGACGTCATCGAGCTGCGCAAGCGCATGGGAATGGTGTTCCAGAAATCCAATCCGTTTCCAACCTCTATCTTCGAAAACGTGATCTACGCCTTGCGCATCGCCGGACAGCGAAAACGCTCGACCCTCGACGAGGTTTGCGATCGATCGCTCAAAAGCGCCGCTCTGTGGGATGAAGTGAAGGATCGCCTGCACACGAGCGCGCTCGGACTCTCCGGCGGACAGCAGCAGCGCTTGTGCATCGCCCGCGCCATCGCCGCCGATCCCGAAGTCCTGCTCATGGATGAACCCTGCTCCGCGCTCGACCCGATCGCCACAGCGAAGATCGAAGACCTCATCCACCAGCTCCGCGGGAAGTACACTGTCATCATCGTCACCCACAACATGCAGCAGGCCGCACGCGTGAGCGATTACACCGCCTTCATGTACCTGGGCCGGCTGGTAGAATACGGGCCCACCAAGACCATTTTCGTCAACCCGCATCTGAAGGAGACCGAGGCTTACATCACCGGCCGATTCGGGTAAGCACGCATCCCGGAGCACCGCATGAACATGCGGTGTTCTGCGAGCGCCGCCCGCCAGCGCCTGGAGAAGTTCGTGAGACACTTCGAAGAACAACTCGACGAGCTGTTGAACAAAGTCGTTCGCATGGCCGACCTCGCGGAATCCATGATCGACTGCGCGATCAAGACCCTGATCGCCCGGGACGAATCCAGTTGCGCCCAGGTCTTCGCCACCGAAGACCGGGTCAACGCAATGCAGGTGGATGTCGATGATCTGGCCATCAAGCTGACCGTGCTGCTCCAGCCGGCGGCGCGCGATGCCCGATTTCTCTTCATGGCATCCCGTATCGGCGGCGAGCTGGAACGCATCGCCGACCAGGCCATCAACATCAGTCAGAACGCCAAGCACGTCCTCGCTGCCCCCGCCCTCAAACCGATGGTGGACATCCCCGTCATGGCCGATATCGCGCAGACCATGATGGGCGATGCCATCCGCGCGATGACCACACGCGATGTGGCGCTCGCGAACCGCGTGCTCGAGGAAGAGAAAAAGGTCGACGCCCTGCGCGACACCATTTTCCGCACGCTGCTCACCTACATGATGGCCAACCCAGGCACCATCCAGCGGGCCCTTTCGCTCATTCTGATCGCCCGGAACCTCGAGCGGATCGGCGATCATGCAACGAACATCGCCGAGGAGGTCATCTACTGGATCCAGGGCCGGGACATCCGCCACGGCAACGGCAAGCAGCCCTCAACCCCGCCCATAAACGGGAATTAGCGTCCCCGTCGTGAGCGCGTTGGCCGGGCTGGCAAGGAACACCATCGCCCGTGCCACCTCTTCCACCTTCGGCCACTTTGAAAAATCCGCATCAGGAATGCTCTTGCGATTGGCCGGCGTGTCCATGATCGACGGAAGCACGGCATTGATGAAAATCCCCTCCGCCTTCACTTCTTCAGCAAGCGACTGCGTAATCGAGGCGACGGCGGCTTTAGACGTGCTGTAAGCGATCATCCCGCCCGTAGGCACCGCCGCCGGGCGAGCGCCCACGTTCACAATTCTGCCACCCCCCTGCCCCGCCCGGCGGAAAGATTTCACCGCTTCGCGACAGCACAAAAAGCACGTCAGCGTGTTCAGTTCCAGCATCGACCTGAAATCGGCTGCGGAAGTCTTGTCAACCGGCGCCATAGAAAACCCACCGATGATGTGCAGCGACGCCCAAAGGTTCGCAACCGATCCGTACAGACTCACCACCGCTCCTTCATCCCGACAATCCACCTGGTGAAGCTGCACCTTGTCCTTCATCGAGAAGTGCGCAAGCTCCTTGTCTTGCAGCCAGGTCACATGCACCACCGCGCCCTCATCAAGACATGCCTGTGCCACGGCCGACCCAAGCGCACCCGTGCCGCCGGTAATCAGAACAGTTCGGCCAGATAGTGACGGATTCATAGCGCGCCTCTTGGTTGCTCAGTTCATCACTTCAGTTTCACTTCATCGCCCACGCGAACGTTCAGATCGTCGGCCGCGGACCCGTCGCGAACCGCAATCTCCAGCAGCCCGCTGCTGCCGATCAGCGCCAACGGTTTCCCCGGCGGAACATCCCAATACGTCCGCTTCAGCTTACCGATCGGCCGGTTCCTCACTCTGAACGTAACGCCGGCCCGCTCGCGCAGCCGGTCCGCCGGCAGGTTCGTGGTCGCGTTGCCGAAGTGGTCGATATGAATGACCCGCGCTTGAGCTTCATCCCCCGCAGGAGCGAGGTCCGCCAGCAGCACCGGATCGTCGATCGCCTGAGCAAGCGACGAAACCGGCTTCCCGCATGCAAGCCTCCCAGCAACAGGCCCCATGATGTCGCGACCATGAAACGTCGCGCTCGTCCGATCCGGCCGCCAGTTGATCGCATGCGCGGTTCCACCGCCATGCATGCGCAAGCTCCACGTGATCAATCCATTGTCCGGACAAACGATCATCTGCCGGTTGATCTGCGCGATGAGCATGCGGCGCCCCGTGCCCACGCCCGGATCGATCACCGCAAGATGGACCGTTCCCGCCGGAAATCCATCCACCGCGCGCTCAAGCGTGATGGACCCGCACAACACATCATGCCGCGGCACAAAATGCGTCACATCAATCAGCCGCGCCTGCGGGCATTCGCGCAGCACCGCAGCCTTCATCGTCGCAACGTATGCATCTGATAGGCCGAAATCGGTCGTAAGCGTAATGATCGGCCGCGCACTCAGGCTCGCGGAGGCCAGGCGATGGCGGCGGGCGCGGCGCATCATTCAGTTACCGTAGACCCCCAGTCCACCGAGGTCAACGGTGCTCGCAGCCGATTCCCCTTTGGC
>JADMIO011346913.1_pt1 | contig 71413 bp, 46 predicted proteins | sample 8958161 | NCBI WGS metagenome assembly JADMIO01 (sample SAMN16585339, study PRJNA669376) | soil metagenome | isolation source: Crop rotation soil | place: USA: Cullars Rotation, Alabama | collected 2011 | reverse complement strand
GCCGCGACTTCAAGTCACGTGAATTCCAAGCTTCGGATCCCACTGTGCTGGAAAGGATGTGATAAGTCTTGGTATGCAGAGTGATCCTTTCCTTCCTGTTTATACAGAAACCGGCAGCCTTGGTTTCAGGGATCCAACATCGGAATGGTATCGTTTTATTTCTTACAGCGATATCATTGAATGGCATCCATACTCACTTACGCGGGAAATAAGCGCAAAGAATAAATCGTTTAACACATTGGGTTCGTTATATTTTGAATACAATATTATCTCTGGCTTGAAATTCAGATCAAGCTTAAACGGTAATCTCTATAATAACAAGCAGGACTCCTATGCAAATGCCGGCCTGGGCTATGGCTATTCATCAGTGCCCCCGGCATCAGCATCAACACAAACCAATTATGAATTTAACTGGCTCTTTGAAAATACATTGACGTATGATAAGGTGATCAATAAACATACGTTCAATGCACTGGCTGGTTATACTTCACAAAAAGACCGGGTTGAATACAGCCAGTTAACATCAGGCAATTTTCCTAACGATCTTGTGCCCACTTTAAATGCAGGCACGGTTAGTTCAGGTACATCAACAGCCACTGAGTGGAGTTTACTTTCATGGCTGGGCAGGTTGAATTATAATTATGATCAGAAATATTTTTTATCAGCAGCTATACGTCGTGATGGCAGCTCAAGATTTGGTGAAGACAGCAAATGGGGTTACTTCCCTTCTGTGTCTGCAGGCTGGTTAATATCCAATGAAAAGTTCATGGATAACATGTCATCCATATCTTATCTAAAATTAAGAGCGAGCTATGGTGTTGCAGGTAATAATCAAATACCCAATTATGGTTCAATTGGGTTGCTTTCTCCATACAACTATGCAAGCGGTACAACACTGGCAAACGGTTTAGCAGTTTCTACCATAGCGAATCCAACATTAAGATGGGAAAAAACAAACCAGTTCAATCTCGGGCTTGATATCAGTCTCTTCCATAACCGCATCAGCTTAACTGCCGAATATTATAATTCCATTACCAATAACCTGTTGCTGAATGTTCCTGTTCCTGATATTACCGGCTTTTCTACACAATTAACCAATATTGGTAAAGTGAGAAACCAGGGAATGGAATTCACGCTGAATACACAAAACATGACGAAACAATTCAGGTGGTCAACAGACTTTAATCTTTCTTTCAACCGTAATAAAGTATTGCAGCTTGGCCCCGGCAATGCACCGCTGTTATTTACGGATTATGTAGTACAGGTGAAGACGGAAGTTGGTCAGCCTATATCTAATTTCTATGGTTATATTTTTGACGGTGTTTATAACACGCAGGATCAAATCGACAAGTCGCCACATGTTGATGGTACCAAACCCGGCGAGCCTATTGTGCGTGATGTGAATCATGATGGTAAGATCGATGCAAGCGACCAGACCATTTTAGGTAATGCACAGCCCGATTTTATTGCCGGCATCAATAACACTTTTGATTACAAGGGTTTTGAATTTTCCTTCCTGTTCCAGGCTTCATTCGGAGCTGAAATAACCAACCAGCTTATCCGCTATCTCGGTATCTGGAACGGTGGCAGAAATGCTTATGCAGATGTTGCCAATTACTGGCGCTCCGAATCCGATCCCGGTGACGGCACTCACTTTAGGCCATCCATCAAACCAACGGCAATGGAACAAAGCTTTTCTAATTACTGGGTGGAAGACGGAAGCTGGGTTCGACTCAAAAACTTAAGGTTATCGTATGCATTGCCTTCAAGATGGTTGAGAAATTTTCCGGCCAAAGACATTCGCATTTATGTAAATGCAGAAAATGTTTATCTCTGGAGCAAGTACACTAATTACGATCCGGAGAACACAACTTATCCTGCAACAGTGCCTTCTTCAACTTCTGCCAATACGCTGCCTACAGGCGCTTTCTATGGAGTTGATTACGGGTCTTATCCGATGGTGCGTACGGTTACATTCGGAGCAAAAGTTAATTTCTAAACATCAAATCTTACAATCATGAAGACCATATATATGAAACAAGTTCTTGTCATAGCATTGATTGCTACTATAGCCGGAAGTTGCAAAAAATCATTCCTCGATCTTGCGCCTATCTCTAATGCCAATGCAGGCAATTTTTATAAAACGGAAGCCGATTTTAATGTAGCGGTGAATGCAGCCTACGCTACATTGTATGTGATCTATGCACCGGAAGAAGCAGCGTCTTATACAGAGATCATGTCCGACGATGCAACCTTGTATGCAGTGGCAGGTATACAGGGTGATAAATGGGCAATTCGCGATTATACTACTACAGCCAGCAATACGATGATCTACCAGTACTGGCAGGATTATTACAAAGCACTGTTCAACATCAACAATGTCTTAGAGCAGATTGATGGGGCTGGTCTTGACGCAGCGTTCACTACCAGCGTTAAAGCACAGATGATGTTTTTGCGTGGCTTATATTATTACAACATGGTGCAATTGTGGGGAAGTGTTCCGATCGTTACAAAACCTGTTACTGCAGATGAAGCGTATGGCATATTGCGTTCGCCTGAAGCAGATATATATGCACAGGTTGTATCCGACCTGCAGTTCGCTGTAGATAACCTTCCTTTAAAAAGTGCAGTTACAGTAGGTCAGGCATCAAAAGGTGCGGCTGAAACAGTATTGGCAAAAGCGTATTTGTCGATGGGAAATAAATCATCTGCCAAAGATCTCCTGATGGATGTTTATAATAGTCATGAATACCAGCTGCTGAGCGATTATAAATCTTTGTGGGGGCCTGGCGTTAAGAACACAGCCGAATCTGTCTTTGAAATACAATACATCGGGGGTTCTGCCAGCTTGCCTTTCAGTCCCTATTGGACCGCTTATGCGCCGGTTACTAACGGTGTTATTACAAAATATGGCGGCGGCATCAACCAGGTTACCGATAATCTCTGGAATGAATTTGAACCCGGTGATCCGCGCCGTGATGCCACAATTGATACCGGTTATACGGATGCCACGGGAAATTTTGTTCCTGTTAAATTTCCTAAGAAATGGCAGGATCCCGGCGCGCCGGTTAGCGGGACACAGGAGTTGAGCAATAACAATTTTATGGTGTTACGTTATGCAGATGTTTTGTTGCTGCTTACAGAAGCTACCGGTGATGCATCGTATATGAATATGGTACGCGCAAGAACAGGTTTGCCTTTATATGGAGAGGCCGGTTATCCATCGGCAAAGTATCCTACACTTGAACTTGCATTGGAACATGAAAGAAGAATGGAGCTCGCATTGGAATTTCATCGCTGGTTTGATCTGAAACGTACAGGCCGTGCAGTGACTGTATTACAGGCAGCAGGCAAAGCAGTTACGGAAGAAAAATTGGAGTATCCAATTCCGCAATATGTGATCTCACAAAATCCGGCTATAACACAAAATCCAGGATATTGATGTTCTATTATACCATATCATTCGATTATGTAAAAAGACAGAGCCCGCGCTTTGTCTTTTACAAATCATTGTTGCTGTTTGTTTGTTTTCCTGTACTTTGTTTTAGCCAGCAAAAGACCGGTCAATGGAACAGGTTTGAGGTCTCCTATACTTATGCGTATAAAGGCAATTCTTTTACTGAAGTGAAGCTCACTGCCAAGTTCATGCATGATGATACCACGATAACAGTAAATGGTTTTTACGATGGCGATAACACATTTAGGATCCGTTTCATGCCGGAGGAAACGGGCACATGGAATTATGTTACATCCAGCAACATAAAAAACCTGGATAACAAAAAAGGCTCTTTTGAATGTGTGAAGGCAGGTGAAAATAATCATGGTATCGTTCGTGTAAGTGATACTTATTATTTCAAATACGAAGATGGAACGGCTTACTATCCCGTTGGTACCACTTCATATGCCTGGAATCACATGGGCCGCGAACTACAGCAGATGACTTTACAATCGTTAAAAGCATCCGGCTTTAATAAACTGCGCATGTGTGTGTTTCCTAAAAATTATGATCTCGTAAAAGAAGAACCGGAAATATATCCTTTTAATGCTGTTGGCACGGAACCCAACGCAACATGGGGCGAAAAGAAAAAATGGGATCTTACCGCATTTAATACAACGTTTTTTCAAGCGCTCGAAAGACAAATTGATACATTAAATGATATGGGTATAGAAGTGGATCTCATTCTTTTTCATCCTTACGATAAAGGCCGCTGGGGTTTTGATTCGTTGCCGATGGATGTTAACAAACAGTATTTGAAATACATTATTGCAAGACTGGGTTCTTACCACAATATATGGTGGTCGGTCGCCAATGAATGGGATCTCGTGAAATACAAAACGCACGATGAATGGATCGATCTTGCAAAATATATTCATGAGAACGATCCGTATCATCATCTCTGTTCCATACATGGCAGCACGGCAAAATACATTGAGTACTGGCTGCCTTATTTTACACATGCCAGCATACAGGATGAGGCGCCTGTAATGAACTGGGGTGCTGCAAGTATTCTGCGTAACGTGTATCATAAACCGGTTATCTATGATGAAGTAGGTTATGAAGGAAATTTGAAACAACGCTGGGGCCGCTATAGTGGTGAAGAGATGAATCATTTGATGTGGATGGGTGCCATTGGAGGCACTTACGTTACCCATGGCGAGGCATATATGTTTCATGATGATAAGGATACGATCTTTTGGGCGAAAGGCGGAACTTTTAAAGGTACGAGCTGGAAGCGTGCTGCCTTTCTCCGGAAAATTTTAGAGGCGGGCCCTCAGCCATTAGCACCTGCTGATATAAGTCGTGATATGAAAACCGCAACTGCGGGCAATGGCAACTACATCATCTATTTTGGAAAGGATATAAATGAATATTGGCTCTTCAATTTGCCGGCTAGAAATAACGGGCCTTATGCAAAACCTGTTCCAGGGAAAAAGTATAAAGCAGAAATCATTGACACATGGGATATGACGATCACTCCGGTGAATGAAATTTTTGAAACGGGCAATGAAAATGATTACCGGCTATTTGATAAGGAGATGAAGAAAATTCATTTGCCATTAAAGCCTTACCTGGCGTTGCGAATAACCCAGATTGATTAAGGCATGCACAAGATAGGTATGTTATTTCAACGTGATTATCTCTGTTATCTCTGTGCGAATAATATTTATTGCGCACAGAACGAAAGAGCAAATTCACAACTCACCACTCACAATCCTCATAGTAAAATCATCCATCATTGTAGTAAATAGAGTTATTCTTTAAGACCTGTTGCCGCTCTACATTTATCCGTCAATTTTTGATCGCGCACAACATAGAATTTACATAATGAAATATACAATTGCCTGCCTTTTGCTGTTATTGTTCACATGCGGAGCACGGGCAGGTAATATTTATGTAAATGTGCATGGGTCTGACAATAACCCGGGAACTAAAGAAGCCCCCTTTGCTACTGTTGCCATGGCTTTGCGTAAAGCAAGAGAATGGCGGCGGTTGAATGATCCATCAATAACCAATGGTATACATATAGTTGTTGGAGGCGGCTTATATCAGTTATATGAACCTTTATTTATCCGCGCTGAAGATGCAGGTACAAAAGAAAGTCCCACTTATATTGATGCAGCAGCGAATGAACAACCCGTATTGAGCGGTGGCATACAAATAAAAGGCTGGCATTTGTTGAAAGAAGCTGTTCCAGGTTTATCTGCTGCAGCCAAAGGAAAAGTTTGGGTGGCTGATGTTCCATTTATGGAGAGAAAGCTTTTTGAATTTCGCCAGCTTTGGGTGAATGATACAAAAGCGGTTCGTGCAAAAGATACCAAGGGCGACAGCATGAACAGGATATTAAGCTGGGATAAGAAAGAGGAGGCCTGCTGGATACCAACGCCAAAATTTCAATCTATTCAGAATGTAAACGGCATTGAGTTTTTCATTCATCAATGGTGGGCCATCGCTATTTTAAGAGTGAAGAAAATAGAAGCGCATGACGATAGCAGTAAAGTAACTTTTTATCAACCGGAAAGCAAGATACAGAATGAACATCCCTGGCCTGCACCATGGATGTCAACCGAAACGGGCAACTCTGCTTTTTATCTATGCAATGCTTTACAATTTTTAGATGAAGCCGGCGAATGGTATCTGGATATTCAACATCGGAAAATATACTATTGGCCACGCAGAAATGAAAACCTTGCAACAGCAATGGTGACAGCTCCTTTTCTGGAAACATTATTAAAAGTTGAAGGAACTGTTGATGATCCTGTTCAATATCTTTTCATAACTGGTATTTCATTTGAACATACAGGCTGGCTGCGGCCTTCACAACAAGGGCATGTACCGCACCAGGCAGGTTTTTATATGGCCGATGCTTATAAATTAAAACCTGCAGGTACAAAAGATAAAACAGGTTTGGAAAACCAGGCATGGATCGGCAGGCCTGCTGCGGCTGTAGAAGTTAACTATGCAGAAAACACGGAGTTGAGCAATTGTCGTTTTGAACACCTTGCTTCAACAGGGTTGGATTATAATAAAGGTGTTCATAACAATACAATTAATGGAAATCTCTTTAAAGACATCGGCGGCAGCGGCATACTGGCAGGAGTTTTTTCAGAAGAAGGTTTTGAAATCCATCGGCCGTATAATCCAACAGATGAACGGGAGGTATGTGATGGCATGCACATCAGCAATAATCTTGTTACTGACGTTACCAATGAAGACTGGGGTTGTGTTGGCATTGGTCTGGGTTATACAAGAAATTCTGTTGTTGAACATAATGAAGTGGAGAATGTTGGCTATACGGGTATCAGCATGGGGTGGGGGTGGAGCCCTGAACCCAACGCAATGAAAAATAATAAGATTATTGCTAATAAAATTCATCATTACGGAAAACACAATTACGATTGCGCTGGTATCTATACTTTAAGTGCTCAACCCAATTCATTCATTGAAGACAATTATGTTGACAGTATTTTTAAGGCGCCTTATGCGCACCTGCCGTCGCATTGGTTTTATTTATACACGGATGAAGGCTCATCATATATCACTCTAAAAAACAATTGGACTCCATCTGAAAAATATTTGCAAAATGCCAACGGTCCCGGTAATGTATGGAGCAATAATGGTCCGCTGGTGAATGATTCGGTAAAACAAAAAAGCGGCCTGCAACCCAGATATAAATGGTTGTTAAAAGAAAGGACTGCAGCCACGGTAAAGCAAGCCATTAACCAGCAACATAAAGAAATAATTGAGATCGTAGCAAAGCAGGATGACGTACTTGATTTAAGCAAGCTGAAGCTATTGCTTGCTGAAAATAATATTGACAGCAATACGATCTATGAATGGAAAAATCATTACGTGATCTTCGATTATATACAGGATCTTGGCAGCATGCAATCAAAGCTGAAAAAGAGTTTTCCCAACGCAACAGTCAGCGCTTATTACAATATGTATTATCAGTACAGCAAACAAAAAAATTGCGCTGATACAACTGTTGCTAAAAAATGGGATAATATTATTCTTACGGCAAATCTCGTCGCTGATAAAAAATTGCAGCAGGAATATTTGGATTATCATACAACTCAATTTGAAAAATGGCCTGGTGTGGCCAGGGGATTTTGTAATGCAAATTTTCAGCAATTGCTTGGATTTAAAAACGGCAGGCAACTGATGTTGGTGATAAGCATTCCTAAAGGAGAAAGCCTTGACAAGCTGAATCCGAAAACAGTTGAAAATAATCCAAAGATGGTTGAATGGAATAAGATCATGAGCAAATACCAGGAAGGCATTGAGGGCACAAAACCGGGAGAAGTTTGGGTGTTCCTAAGGAGAAGCCCCTAGCCCCTAAAGGGGAATAATAACGGATAAAAGATAATGTAGTACGCTATTAATAAAGAAGGTTGTAAGAAATAATTATGCTGATTGAATCTAGGTATCAAGGCTTAACAGCCGAAGAATCGACACTACAGAGGCTTAATCAAGGCGTGTTCACGGATGTGTCGAAATATCATCCGTGCTTGTCCGCCTGAGGCGGATGGTTACTTTCTTTTTTCAAGAAAAGAAAGTGACAAAAAACAAAAGCGAAAGATTGCTTATTTAATAGTATAAGCATCGAATATTATTAAATATAAATCATAACGAATGGTAAAGAGAGGAAACGAAGTATCTAACTCTCCTGTAGGAGATAGGGGTGGCAAGCTTAATATCGGCATTCTCGGTCTCGGCGAAGGCCGCAGCACCATGTCAGCAGCATTGGAAAGCAGCAAGCTGAGATTAAAAACCATCTGCGACCGCAACGAAGAATTATGCAAACAACGTTGCAAAGAATTTGATTTCACCAACTATACTACCAGTTATGATGAAATGCTAAACGATGAAGACATTGAAATCATCGCCATTTACACACCTGATCACTTACACGCAGCGCATATCAAACAAGCCCTGTTGCATAACAAACATGTGGTTTGCACAAAACCATTTATCGATGACCTGGAAGATGCGAATGAACTGCTGCAATTACAGCAACAAACCGGTAAAAAAGTTTTTGTAGGACAAAGCTCAAGGTTCTTTGAGCCTGCCAAAAGACAACGCGAAGATTTTGAAGCCGGTGAAATAGGAGAACTGATAACTATCGAAAGCCATTACAACGCTGATCATCGCTGGTTCTTAAACAAGCCATGGGCATTGGAAAGATCATTCAAATGGTTATATGGCGGCTTGAGCCATCCTGTTGACTTCATAAGATGGTATCTACCCAACATAGCAGAAGTGATGGGTTATGGTATGATCAGTAAAAATGGTAAAACCGCGGGTTTAAAAAATGAAGACACCATGCATTTTATTTTTAAAGCGGATGATGGTCGCATTGCAAGCGTAAGCGGCAGTTATACAGGCCCTGCTCAACCTGCAAAAAGAGATAGTGGTATGACCTGTATTTTGCGTGGTACAGAAGGGGCCAGCCAGGCAGACTATCATGAATTGAGATATGCCATCACTGATAAAACAGGAGAGGAAAAAATTATTACCTGGGGCGATGCCACACTGAAATATTATTTCCGTTTTGAAGGACAAAGCCATCATGCAGGCGAGTATCAAAATTATCTCGAATACTTCGCAGATTCTATCGAACACAACTTCACCGCATATCCTGATATGAAAGAAGGTATCGGCACCATCGCATTATTACAGGCAATGGATAAAAGTTTACAAACAGGCAAGCCCGTCACCATCAAAGAAATACTCAAGCAATATAACCTTATCCATCTCCTCACTCACCACTCACTACTCACCACTCACATCTGACCTCGATGTTCATGACCAGCATTTACGATAAACTTACCAGCCTCGATTTTGCAATCGTGGGCATTTACCTGCTCATACTGCTGTTCATCGGTTTGAGGGTCAGCATCAGGCAACGTAAGAAAAATGAAACATTATTTCTTGCAGGCAAATCATTGAATTGGTACAACATCGGGTTTAACATGTGGGGCACTAATGTGGGGCCTTCATCATTGCTCGCATTCGCAAGCATTGGTTATGCAACCGGCATTGTGGCCATCAATTTTGAATGGTATGCTTTTGTTTTTTTATTGTTATTGGCGATGGTATTCGCGCCAAGATATATTGCCTCCGGCGTTTCCACCATGCCCGAATACATGGGCAAACGTTATGGCGATAGCACGCAAAATATTTTAGCCTGGTATGCGCTCATAAAAATTTTGGTAAGCTGGTTATCACTCGGCTTGTTCAGTGGTGGTGTATTGGTACGACAAATATTAGGAATTCCCATGTGGCAATCGGTAATAGTGTTGGTGTCCTTTGCTGGTATCTTCACTTTCACAGGTGGATTAAAAGCTATTGCTAAAGTGAATGTATTCCAGATGTTGTTATTGATCGGCGTATCGTTAACATTAATGTTTATTGGCCTGCACAAAGTTGGTGGCTTGCAGCAATTGATCGCAAAAGTTCCTTCTGGTTACTGGAATGTTATAAGGCCTGCAAACGATTCCAGTTATCCATGGCCTGCTATGTTATTGGGTTATCCCGTTGCAGCCGTGGCTTTCTTTTGTACCGACCAGGCAATGGTGCAAAGTGTGTTGGGCGCAAAAAATTTAGAACAGGGGCAGTTGGGAGTTAATTTCATAGGCTGGTTAAAAGTATTAGCGCTGCCCTTATTTATTTTGCCGGGCATTTTATGTTTTGCATTGTTTCCCGGGCTTGAAAAATCAGATCTTGCTTACATGACCATGGTTACAAATCTTTTTCCACCCGGCATGAATGGTTTGGTGATCTGCGTATTGATCGCTGTGCTCGTTGGCACTATCGGTTCATCATTAAATGCTCTCAGCACCGTATTTACAACAGATGTATATGTAAAAAAGATCAATCCTTCAGCCACTGCACAACAGCAAATAAAAGTCGGCAGGATCACTATCGCTGTTGGTTGTCTGATAGCCGTATTAATGGCCATTGCAATCGATAACATCAAAGGACAAAATCTATTCAACATCTTCCAGGCGGTATTAGGATTTATCGCGCCTTCATTATCCGTTGTGTTTTTACTAAGCGTATTTTGGAAACGCACTACAAGAAAAGCCGTGAACATAACGCTATCTTTCGGTTCAGCATTCAGCCTGCTCATCGGCATTTTATATTTATGGATTTTTCCCGCCAACGAATACCCGGGCTGGCCACATTTTTTATTGTTATCTTTTTACATTTTCGCGGTGTTGTTTGTGGTAGCCATCATTATTTCACTACTCGACAAAAGCCCGCAAACCAGCACTATTGAAACAGCAATATTGCCTGTAACCACCAGGCGTGTTAAAATATTATTCGCATTGTTAGGTTTTGTGATCTTGTTATTGTACATCTTTTTTAACCGGCATTAATAATTATGAAGTATAATTTTTTTGTTACCAGCGATCGTAATGCTATTAAGCTTCCGTTGTGTCACTCCCTTGTACAATTGAGTTTTCATGGCGGCAGGAAGAAACTGGCTCAGTCTTTAAAGACTGAGCCAGTTTTAAGAAAGTTATTTCGCAAATCCATCTGCACGACACTAATCATCTTATGTATAAGCGCATCATCCTTCGCACAAAAAGCAACATGGATATGGTATCCAGGCGATTATGAAATATGGCTTAGCAATAAAATGCAAAACCGGCGCACAGAGCGAAGCAGCTTCTTTCCCGTATTCTGGAAAATGGATAATCATTATGTGCTGATGGACTTTCATAAAACATTTACGCTGCAACAACCGGAGCAGGTAAATATTTATGCAGAAGGAACGTATAATGTAAGGCTCGATGGCAAATTATATGAAGGCGAACCATCCGTTATTAATGTTCCTGCAGGCACACATAAGATCAATGTAAAAGTATTTTCACAGGCAACAGTGCCGGCAATATTTGTACAGGGAAAAACTATCGTTTCAGATACAAGCTGGTTACTTACGTACGAAGACAAGGAATGGATCGATGAAACAGGAAAGACATCAGATGTCTCCGCAACAAAATGGGTAAATGCAGGCAGTGGAAGTTCCAATGATCCTTTGTCGCCACCATCAACATTCAGGTTGGCAACACAACACCAGTCGCCCGTAGGCGTGACTAAAAATGCTGACACTGCATTAATTGACTTCGGCAAAGAAACCTTCGGTTACATACAACTGCATGGCATAAAAGGCAAAGGCCATATCAATATTATTTATGGTGAAAGCAAAGAAGAGGCATCAAGCGATGAATATGCTGAAACATTAGACCGGTTACAATTCAATTCTACTGTAAACACCGATTCAACCCTGTCTTTGGCAAAAGCGTTTCGCTATATAAAATTGGAAACGTCACCAGGTATTATAGTTGATTCAGTTTCGATGTTGAATGAATATGCTGATATAAAAGATGCGGGAAGTTTTAGTTGTTCAGATACGCTTATCAACAAGATATATAATGTTGCCAAATACACACTGCACCTGGCGACAAGAGAATTTTTTATCGATGGCATTAAACGTGATCGCTGGGTTTGGAGCGGCGACGCTTATCAAAGCTACCTGATGAATTATTATTTAATGAATGATAATGAAACCGTAAAGCGAACCATTTATGCATTGCGTGGAAAAGACCCGATCACAGCGCACATCAATACCATCATGGATTATACGTTCTATTGGTTTTTGAGTGTATATGATTATTACATGTATTCAGGTGATACGGCTTTCATCAAACAAAATTATCCGCGTATGCAAACGTTGATGGATTACTGTTTGTCGCGGCGCAATAAAGATAGCTTAATGGAAGGCCTGCCCGGCGACTGGATCTTTATTGACTGGGCCACCGGTTTAAGTAAAAAAGGGGAAGTAAGTTTTGAACAAATGCTTTTCTGCAGAAGTCTTGAGACCATGGGGCTTTGTGCCAATCTTAATAATGATGCGACGAATGCAGGTAAATACAATCAACTCGCTGCGGATCTGAAACAAAAACTTTTTACTTACTACTGGAACGAACAAAAGAAAGCATTGGTGCATAGTCGCATCAATGGCGTGCCGACAAATAATGTAACACGCTATGCAAATATGTTCGGCATCTTCTTTAATTATTTCTCACAACAACAAAAACAGGAAATAAAAGCGTCGGTGTTGCTGAATGACAGCGTGCAAAAGATCACCACGCCCTATATGCGTTTTTATGAACTTGAAGCTTTATGTGCCTTGGGCGAGCAGCAACACGTATTGCAACAAATGAAAGATTACTGGGGTGGTATGTTACAACTTGGCGCTACCTCTTTCTGGGAAGAATACGATCCAACCAAACACGGCGCTGAACATTATGCTATGTACGGAAGGCCGTTTGGTAAAAGCCTTTGTCATGCCTGGGGTGCCAGCCCGATCTATTTATTAGGAAAATATTATTTGGGTGTATCGCCAACGTCTCCCGGTTATACAACCTATGTTGTTGAACCATCGCTGGGTGGCCTGCAGTGGATGCAAGGCACAGTGCCCACACCGCATGGCAATATTCAAATGCGTTGCGATACAAAACAAATCAAAATAAGATCAACAGAAGGCGAAGGAACATTGCGTATAAAAAGTAAAACGACTCCAAAGGGTGATAATATAAAAGTGAAGAATGCAGGCGATAATTTATATGAAATAAAGATTGAACAGGGTGTTGATTATACAATAGACTATAAAGCATTATAGAATTCAGCAAATTGGGAAAAGTAACTACCCAACCTGCATTATTAAGCAGTTACTTTTAATAATGCAGCCTGCACTTAAGCATCAAGGCTCAATAGCTGAAGAGTCATCAGCACAATAGCTCAATCAGGGCGAATGAGCGAACGTGCTGAATATCGTTCGCTCTTGACTTTTTTGGTACTTTTTGTGTCAAGACAAAAAGTACATAATAAAAATTAAGTTACCTGAGAGAAAAAAATATGACAAAAAATAAAATCAAAAGATACAATATGAACCTATGGATGTGTTGTTTAACGGTATTACTACATGTAAGCGCAACCGCGCAAACCAGCCTGGTCAACACCACCCACAGCAAATATGCAAAGCTTTCCGGTGTACCGATGGACGCCGTGCATTTCACCGCCGGCTTCTGGAAAGAACGCTTTGATGTCTGCAAAGATTCTATGTTGCCGCATTTATGGAATGTATATACCAGCGCGAACATCAGCCATTCATTCGAAAATTTTAAGATAGCTGCCGGTATTGATACCGGCAATTTCAAAGGCCCCTCTTTTCATGACGGTGATTTTTATAAAACGCTTGAAGCTGCTGCTGCCATGTACGCTATAACAAAAGACAAGCGACTTGATAGCATGATGGATAATGCCATCGCGGTGATTGCAAAAGCTCAAAGAAAAGATGGATATATCTACACAAAAAATATCATACAGCAGAATAAAACCGGCAACACAAAAATGTTTGATGATAAGCTGAGTTTTGAAGCGTACAACTTTGGACATTTAATGACGGCGGCTTGTGTGCATTACAATGCAACCGGTAAAACATCTTTATTGAATGTTGCAAAAAAAGCGGCAGATTTTTTAATTGGTTTTTATGATAAAGCAACTCCGGAGCAGGCACGCAATGCTATTTGCCCTTCGCATTACATGGGATTAACTGAGCTGTATCGCACAACGCATGGAGATAAATATTTAGAGCTTGCAGAAAAACTCATCGATATAAGAGGCACCGTTGATGGAACAGATGACAACTCAGACCGTGAACCATTCAGAGATATGGATCATGTAATTGGCCATGCGGTAAGAGCGAACTATTTGTTTGCCGGAGCAGCTGATGTGTATGCGGAAAATGGTGATAAAACTTTACTCACTGCGCTTGACATATTATGGGATAATGTTACCAATCATAAAATGTACATCACCGGTGGTTGCGGCGCTTTGTATGATGGTGTTTCTGTGAACGGCACATCTTATAACCCGGATACGGTACAACGTGTACACCAGTCATATGGCATGAGTTACCAACTGCCTAACCTGACAGCACACAATGAAACCTGTGCCAACATAGGTAACCTGTTATGGAATTACAGAATGTTAGACATCACTGCTGATGCGCGGTATGCAGACATTGTTGAGCTTGAATTATACAATAGTATTTTAAGCGGTATCAGTTTAAACGGAACAAAATTCTTTTATACGAATCCTTTGGCCTCGTCTGCTGATTTTCCTTATAACTTAAGATGGGAAGGTGAAAGGCAAGGCTATATTGCTTTATCTAATTGTTGTCCGCCAAACGTTGTCCGCACCATTGCAGAAGCAGGCAGTTATATGTACAGCTTGAGTGATGAAGGTTTATATGTGCATCAATACAGCAGTAATATTTTATCAGCAGAACTGAAGGATGGCTCCCCGATTGAACTCGAGCAGCAAACAGATTATCCATGGAATGGTAATGTTATGATCATGCTGAAACAGGCGCCGGCAAAAGATTTCAGCCTTTTCCTGCGTATCCCGGGATGGTGTAAAAAGGCAGACATTAAAGTAAATGGTGAAACAATATATAAAAACCTGAAAGGAAGTACCTATCAATCTATCAACAAAAAATGGAAAGCCGGTGATACAATTGAGTTGGTAATGGATATGCCGGCAAAACTGATCGAAGCAAATCCATTAGTGGAAGCAACACGTAACCAGGTGGCTATTAAACGTGGACCGGTTGTGTATTGTCTTGAGACAGCTGATCTGAAAGATGCCCATGTTTTTGATGTGGCGATTCCTGCAAATATTCAGTTGTCTGTTCAACCACAAATTATTGATAACAGTCATTTCATGGCTTTGAAAGGGCAGGCACAATTACTCCAACATGCCACTTGGAATGATGCTTTATATCATGAAATAGATCATGAATTAAAACCAGCGAACATCACGTTGATTCCTTATTATGCGTGGGCGAATAGGGGCCGTGATGATATGACGGTGTGGATGCCGCTGATGCGTTAGGTCTTTACTTTTTCCCTTGATGGAAAAAGTAACAAAAAGATCAAGAGCGAACGATATTCAGCACGTTCGCTCATTCGCCTTGATTCAGCTTTTGTGCTGATGATTCTTCAGCAATTGTGCCTTGATACTTAGATTCAAACAGTGTAATTGGATGATGGAGCATAAATATTTAGAAGTGTGTTTTATGAGAACTATTTATTTATGATTGAATAAGAAAGGTTCCGTATCAATAACACTGTGCCACAGAGGGAGGCGTTGGCCGGGACGGATGCGCGGAGCGATCATGCCGTCCTTGATTTTTTGGTTCTTTTGCATCAAGGCAAAAGAACATTTCAATATTATAGAAAGTATTTCTCTAAGAAAAAAGTCAAAAGTTAACTACACTCTTTAAATATAAAATTATAGATGCATGGAAATATGCGATACAAGGAAGTGATCCGCCTGAGGCGGAATGCCGCAAGGATATTGGCTGATAACATAAAATAAAAATCATTTGAAACGAATTATTATAATCATATCATTGATCATTATACATGCAAACCTGTTTGCGCAGTTGGTTGATAAAACGCCGGCTGCTATTCCTGTTGCACCAACAGTGTATAGCAGGGAGCCGTATGAAGATCCGTTAGTAAGTAGTATAAACCGGGATGCATCAAGAGCAACGGCTTATTCGTTTGAAAACATACAGGATGCATTAAGCTGCAACCGCGACAGCACTTCGCGTTACAGGGATTTGGATGGTGAATGGGATTTTGCTTTTGCATTAAAGCCGGATGATGCACCCAAAGATTTTTACACAGCCCGTGTGCACGGATGGAAGAAAATTACTGTACCGTCCAACTGGGAAATGCAGGGTTATGATAAGCCGATCTATAAAAGTGCAGTATATCCTTTCAGGCCGGTGAACCCGCCGAATATTCCGAAAGACTATAACGGTGTTGGGTGTTATCAGCGTGCATTTTCGCTGCCGGCATCGTGGAGGAACATGAATGTAACCTTGCATTTTGGCGGCGTAAGCTCTGCTTATAAGGTTTGGATCAATGGCAAGTTTGCAGGCTATGCGGAAGATAGTTTTTTGCCATCAGAATTTAATATAACACCGTATTTACAGGGTGGCGAAAATATTATTTCTGTCTGGGTGATACGGTGGAGCGACGGCAGTTTTTTGGAAGACCAGGATCAGTGGCGATTAAGTGGCATTCATCGCGAAGTGTATTTAATGGCTGAGCCAAAATTGCGTATTGCAGATTTCTTCTATCAAACAAAACCTGGTGCGCAGTATAAAGATTGGCTGTTGAGTATTCGTCCCCGTATTGATAATTACACAGATAAAGCTGCTGAGGGTTATGTGTTGAAAGTGCAATTATATGATGAGAATAGAAAAACCGTTTTATCAAAACCTTTATCCAAACCGGTTGATTCTATCGTAAATGAAATTTATCCAAGGCTCGATAATGTAAAGTTTGGTTTGTTGGAAACAAAAATTGTTGCTCCGAAAAAATGGAGTACAGAAGAACCAAATTTATATATGCTTGTTTTATCGTTAGAAGACTCGGTTGGCGATGTGCTGGAGGTAAAATCATGCAGGCTTGGCTTTCGTTGCATTGAATTTTCAAAAGAGAACAGCAAGTTGCTGATCAATGGAAGGCTTACCTATTTGTATGGCGTAAATCATCCTGATCATCACCCTGTAAAAGGCAAGGCACTAAGCAGGCAAGATATGTTGCAGGATATAAGAACTATTAAGCAATTCAACTTTAATTGTATTCGCTTTAGCCATTATCCGCCCGATCCCTACATACTCGATCTCTGCGATGAATTCGGCATCATGGCGATTGATGAAGCGAACCTGGAGACACATGGGCTGGGTGGAAAATTGAGTAATGATGCTGCCTGGACAGGTGCTTACCTGGAACGTTGCACGCGCATGGCTTTGCGTGATAAGAATCACCCGTCCATTATATTCTGGAGCCTGGGAAATGAAGCAGGCCGCGGGCCTAATCATGCGGCGATGGCTGCATGGCTGCATGATTTTGATATAACAAGGCCGGTGCATTATGAACCCGCCATGGGCAGCCCGAAAGACTCCGGGTATATTGATCCTTCGGATCCGCGGTATTTGAAACCTAATGACCATTCACACCGTTTGCAAAATCCATTGGACCAATATTATGTTGATATGGTGAGCCGGATGTACCCTGCTTTATACACCGCCCCGTTGTTGGTTAATCAACCGAATGGTGATAAGCGACCCATATTTTTTTGCGAGTATGCACATGCCATGGGAAACAGTGTTGGTAACATCAAAGAGTTTTGGGATCAATGGCGTAGTTTACCAAGAGTGATCGGTGGTTGTATCTGGGAGTTCAAAGACCAGGCGTTAGTGAAAACGGATAGTGCAGGCAGAACTTATTATGCTTACGGTGGTGATTTTGGTGAAAAATATTATGACGACTTCACTATAAAAGGTATTGTAGCTGCGGATGGAAGGCCTAAATCGCCGATGTATGCATGTAAAAGAGTTTTCCAGGGATTAGATGCGGAATGGCAGGACAGTACAAAAGGATTGATTCATTTGATCAATCGCTATGCAGTAATGAATGCAAAGCAATTAACACCGCAAATTATTATAAAGAAAGATGGGGTAGGTATTGTTGATAAAGAAATGAAGCCAATTGATCTTGCCGCCGGAAAGGATTTGGTGATTGACATCAGCAATTATATCCCTTCAATTGACAGCAGCAGCGAATATTTTGTTGAACTACATTTTCAGTTAATTGAAAATAAATCGTGGGCAGACAAAGGTTTTGATGTGGCAAATATTCAATTGCCGCTGAATATAACGAAGCATGTAGTACGCAAACCCTCAAACGCAAAAATCAGGTTGACTGAAAATGACAGTGTTTATACAATTAACGGAAAAGATTTCTCTATTCAATTCAATAAAAATAATGGCGCTTTATCGTCGTATGTTCTTAACGGAACGCAACAAATATTTCAGCCATTATTACCAAACTTTACGCGACCACTAACTGATAATGATAAACGCGGGTGGAAGCCACAGAAATTGTTGCATCAATGGTATGAGGCAAAGCCTGTATTAAAGAACATGCAGGTTGAACAAAGGTCAAGCAGTTTAATAAAAATCACAAGTTTATACAATGTTATAAAAGACTCTGCTGAAGTAAAAATTGTTTATACAATAACCGGCAATGGCATTATAAAAGTTGATTATGCATTAACGGCAAACAATGGTTTGCCTAATATTCCAAAGGTTGGCATGCAATGCGGTATCAACAAAAATGATTCACTCATACAATGGTATGGACGCGGCTTATATGAAAATTACATCGACAAAAATGATGGATTTGATGTGGGCATTTATCAATTGCCTTTATCAGCATTTGATGAACCTTATGTGGTGCCACAGGAGAATGGTAACAGAACAGATGTTCGGTGGATGTACTTACATAACGCATCAACTAAAAAAGGGCTACTGATCGTTGCTGACAGTTTATCAAGCATGAGTGCCTGGCCTTACAAGGAAGAAAATGTCAACAATGCAAAACATACAATTGATCTGAAAGATGCAGGCTTTATCACAGTAAATATTGACCTGGTTCAAATGGGTGTGGGTGGTAATGACAGTTGGAGCAATGTGGCGGCGCCTTTAGAACAATATCAAATCAAATCGAGAAATTATGGTTATAGTTTTTATGTACAGCCTTCTGCTATTTCCAACAAAGAATACACAGTACAAAGCATAAAATTTGAATAATGCTTGCGCAGTTGTTAAAAGCCTTGCGCATAAAAATTTAATTGGGTTGGTGACTTAACCTGCATGTATTGCTACAAGAGTTATGCTTCCAGATTAATTTGCCGCGATGGGAATGTTGTTAATAACTGTTTTCTCTGTTATGCGATAAAAAGTTTCTTCCAACCTAAACCCTTCTTGCCTTATAAAGTTTTTGATTGTTTTCTGTGGGGGAAAATTGAAGACGATCCCGATGCGCATGCATCGTCCGTGGGATATTTAGCTGCAGACATCTCCGTAAGCGAAAATACCATCCGTAGAGAATTTTATTCACTTTTGAGATTAACTGCAAATGAATCCATCAGGCAATGTTGCTTGCCAAAACCGCTTTACTATCAGAATATAAACATATTGAAGAAACAGTTTGCCTAACACGCGTTGCAACGCTTTCATATTTCAAGTAGTGCTTTAATACTTTTTATACAATAACACGAGGTGATTTCAAAAGAACAATTTATTAAACTTAATAATTTGAACCAAACCACCTGATTCAAAATTGATATTTTTTGAATCAAAAATGATAATAGTTTGTATGAACTAAACAGAAATTGCATCATATAAAATTGAATCAAAAGCACACTTCAATTTCAAATAAGGCAAACCCGGTTATATAAGACATTGGTAAGCAAATCGTTTAAAGATTTATCGAACAAAACTTATTTATTCGAAAAAATGTTGCATAGGTTTTAAGAGCTGATGCGGTTCCATTTAGCTATGGCTCACATGAAAACTCACCAATTATTTCTTCTGTCGCTACGATCATTACATCTTAATACAAAGAAAAATTTCATCATGAAAAGATTTATTGTCACTTCCATTACGCTGTTAGCTTTTATTGGTGTGTATGCGCAAGGGTTATCATTAGCTACACAAAACAAAAATCTTACTTATAAAATCATTCCTTCTGAAAATAAAACCTGGGGCTACGATATTTATTACAATGGAAAGCTTTTTATACACCAGCCTTCTATTCCAGCGCTTCCGGGTAATACAGGTTTTACCACAAAAGAAGCTGCTGAAAAAGTGGCGGAAAAAGTAATACAAAAAATAAATAACGGGGAAAACCCGCCTTCTATTTCCATTGAAGAAATGAAACAACTTGGTGTTATTAAAAAAACTAAGCCAACTCCATCATGAACTACATTTTCTTTAAACAATAAATACATTCTATATGAAGAAGTTTTTATCTCTGCTATATGCCGCAATGTATTTTATATCAGCACAAGCACAAGGTCCTGATAGCTGGATACAAAGATCATCATTAGGTAGCGCCGCAACACCTCGCCAGGGAGCGGTTAGTTTTAGTATTGGCAACAAAGGGTATGTTGGCCTGGGGAATGAGGGGGATGGTTTTTTTTCTAAAAAAGATTTTTGGGAATATAATCCGGTAAAAAATACCTGGACACAAAAAGCTGATTTCGCAGGTGGAGAAAGATCTAATGCTGTGGGTTTTAATATCGGGAAAAAAGGGTATGTGGGCACAGGAGATATTAGCATTGCCAATTCCTATAACGATTTCTGGGAGTATGATCCAGGCACGAATTCCTGGACACGTAAAGCCGATTTTGGCGGAGTGCCACGAACAGGCGCCATGGGATTTAGTATTGGTAACAGGGGATATATAGGTGCCGGCGTTGGTGTCTTTTTTGATTATGCAATTGACTTTTGGGAATATGATCCGGCTACGGATGTTTGGACCCGTAAGGGTAATGTTGGGAAAAGAATCGGTGCAAAAGCATTCAGTATTGGAGGGAAAGGATATGCCGGAACCGGAACCAGCGACAGCAGCGGTTTTTCTATACTTAAAAAAGACTTTTGGGAATATGATCCTGCCACAGACAACTGGGTCCGCAAAGCAGATTTACCAGGCGGTGAAAGAACTGGCGCAATCGCCTTCAGTATTGAACACCGAGGGTTTATTGGCACTGGATATAATTATACCAACGGCTATCTCCGGGACTTTTGGGAATATAATCCTCTTCTCAATAGTTGGAGAAAAAGACCAAATTTCCCCGGAGGAGAAAGGAGTGGATGTATAGGCTTTGGTATTGACAGCAATGGTTACGTGGGTACCGGCTTTGATGGCTCTCATCTGAAAAATGACTTTTGGAAATATGATCGCATGTCAAATTCATGGACGCAGAAAGCAAATTTCGGAGCATTAGGAAGAACGGGAACAACAGGCTTCAGCATTGGCGAAAAAGGATATATTGGTACAGGCTATGGTAATACCGGTACTTCGTATCCCAGCGATTTTAAAGATTTTTGGGAATATGATCTTGCTTCAAATGTGTGGACTCAAAAGGCAGACTTTGGAGGCGGCAATAGAACCGACGCTGTGGGACTTGCCATCAATAACAAGGGATATATCGGAACGGGGTACGGTTATGCCGGTGGAATCTATTTCAAAGATTTCTGGGAATATAATCCTGCAACAAATGCCTGGACACGAAAAGCAAATTTTGGAGGAACGAAAAGGTCTGGTTCAGTAGGTTTTAGTATTGGTAACCAAGGCTATGTTGGCACTGGTTATAACCCTGGTGATCCTCATCCGGCTAAAAAGGATCTCTGGGAATATAATCCCAACACCGATACATGGACACGGAAAGCAAATTTCGGGGGTAGTGCAAGAAGTGGTGCGGTGGGATTTAGCGTTGGTACCATGGGATATATTGGTACAGGTGGTGGTAAGATTGATTTTTGGGAGTATAATCCTGTTACGAATACGTGGACACGTAAGGCAGATTTCGGCGGATTAAAAAGATCAGGAGCAACTGGTTTCGGTGTTAACGGCAAAGGCTATATCGGTACAGGGTTTGCTGATAGTAGCGGCTATAGTTTTTTTACAAAAGATATTTGGGAATATGACCCCTCTTTAAACAGCTGGACACGCAAAGCAGATTTCGGCGGAATACCAAGAGCAGGGGCAACAGGTATTAGTATTGGAAAATATGGTTTTATTGGGTTTGGTGGTGACTTTTTTTCTCCAACCTTATATCTTAATGATTGGTGGAGGTATGAACCTTCCGGTGGAGGCGCTGCCACCTATTCCAACATTGCAGAAACCGGTATAAACAAAAGCAACGGCATCGTGTTTTCTGTTTATCCGAATCCCGCAAAAGACAAGCTGTATATTAATATTAGTTGTACGGAAAATGAAACTTTCAACATACGCATCGCAGACATGTATGACAGGCAGCTATACCTGGAAAAAATTGGTTCTGCTACCAGTAATTTTACTCATGATATTGATATAAGCAAACTGCCAAAAAACATTTATACCATTCAATTCATTAACAAAAAAGGGATCAGCAAAACAAAGTTTGTAAAGGAGTAGCGTACTTTTTAAAAAATTAGTAACAAAATTGAAAGTCATCGTGGTTAATAATTCGTAGTGGAATGGATTAGGCAGTTGTTGTATTATTTTGGAGGGAATGCCTCAGTAAGCAAAGCGATATGGTGCAGCCCTTTGTAGTTTGTTTAAGATACTTGCTAAATAAGCACGAAGTGCTTAATTACAACACAAGCGAAAAGTTTCTACCAGGCAATCAGTATCAGCCAAGATTAGAACTTATAAAGCAATTTGGATTCAGATAGCTTGGAGCCAGATATACATTTTGCAAGGTCAGACGCAGTATATAAAGCCAATATCCTTGTATTATAAAAGGCGTTCGGCTTCAATCTCCGGCAGTGATAAGGAAAAAACCCGGATGCATACATAGTACTTTCTTGTACAAGAATTGTCCGCATTGGGTCGCAATTCTTATATAAATTTCAAACAGCCTTTAATGAATTTCTTTATTACCTGTTACTTATAATCTTTTTACGGTTGCTTTCAAGTTCAAAAGGGATTTGTTTAGTAAAACCTGCAAAACCGCAAAGAGAATTGTCGCAAATACTGCCTTCAAAATAAACAATGATTTATAAAATAGTAAAATCTGCAACCGTTGGGAGATTTTTTTTACACATTAGAGAATACTGCGGTTATGAAGATCATGGCCTTGATAAACCAATTATGAAACGGATAGGAGGAAAAATACTTTTGAGTTGTGAAAGATGTTCGTATTAAAATTATTTAGAACAGCACGACTATTAAAAAAAATTATAATCAAATGGTTTATTCTACAAAGCTGCGGCAGGATTGAGGCGAGGAATGCGTGCGTTGACATCCCGTGCTATGTTTATATTAATTGAAAAAACTGCAATGCTGGATATATAAACAAGATGGTGAAGAGTGTGATCCCAAACATTTTATGTAACACCTTATGCATTATTTCATCCGGTCACTAACAGCGCAAACTTGTCCAGTTCTTTTGTGTCATTGATGTTAGCCAGGAACAAAGTTTTAACGATATAAAAGTTTATGAATAAAATTTGACAGCTTCATAAAATCCTCAATCCTTATAAGATGATAAAAAATAATTGCAACGATTTTCAATAAACAAAACAACGGGAAAAACCTTTAAGACCCACATCTGCTCTTAATAGAATTATTGAAATTATTAAACAAACCATTCTTTAACTCACTAAAAAATGCATTTATGAAACACCAATTTTTATTCGCCACTTTTATTGTTACGCTCTGTCTATCCATTATTGCACTCAGCGGCTTCCGACATTTTCAGAAAGACTTATTCTATTATGCATTTAATGAAAAAATTTTTCTCGAAACAGTCCCCAACAAATTTGTGGTGCGCTATGCCCACAGCGATATTGCCAAAGCCAAACTGGCTGCTTTGGAAAAACAAGGATTATTAAAACCCCAGGAATGGAAAGATGACCGAACAGCTGTTGTTAACTTTTTAAAAGCAGCAACTGATAAATCCATTAATGATTTGAATGAAGAAACAGATGTGGTAAGCGTCCAGCCTATGTATGTAACCAAAGTAGACAAATTGGATGTAGCTGCCACCGATGAAATTTTAGTACGTTTTAAAAAGAACATTCAAAGCGCAGAGATTGACCGCACCATGAAGACTTTCAATCTGAAGTTGAAAGAAAAAGGTACTCTTTTTTACACCTTTACCATTGCTAAAAATGCAAATACATTAGCGATTGCCAACAGAATTATGGAAAGCGGTATGGCTGAATTTTCACATCCCAATTTTTACAGGCGCCTGGAGGTACACCAGCTTCCGAATGACACTTATTTTAACTATCAGTGGAATCTTCATAATACGGGCCAGGTAATTAACGATTTTCATACGGGCAAACCGGGAGCAGATATTAAAGCACCAGAGGCATGGCAAGTGACAACAGGCATCCCGTGGGTAGTTGTGGCGGTGATTGACCAGGGGGTAACAAGTAACCATCCGGATTTGCCTAACCAAAGGCAGTACCGACTACCCGGGAGTAATTTTGTTCCTGAGATACCCAACAATGACCCATCCCCTACAGGTAATTCTAATCATGGTAATGCCTGTGCAGGTATTATTGCAGCTACAAGCAACAACAACCAGGGGATAGCAGGCATAGCGCCAGGTTGTGTAATCATGCCAGTTAAGATTATTGAAAATGATAATAGTTCTGCAAGCGATGCGAACGTTGCAAAGGCTATAACATTTGCATGGTTCAATGGAGCATCAGTGATATCTAATAGTTGGAGTTATGGATCTTCGGATCCAAACTATGTTCCGGCTATTGTAACCGCCATAAACGATGCGGTTACAAACGGCCGTACCGGATCGGGCTGTGTAGTAGTTTTTTCGGCAGGCAATACGGCTAATCATGAAATGCATTCAAACGGGGTAGTGAGTTTTCCTGCCAATGTAAATATCCCCGGTGTATTAACAGTAGGAGCTTCTGACAGATATGACCACCAGGCTAATTATAGCCCTACAACTAATGTTGCCAGTCCTAATAACCAGGTTATAGACATTGTAGCACCTTCGCATAAAGCTTATCCTTGTCAAATAGACCATGAATCTTTTGAAATATGGTCGCTGGATATTCCGGGTACAAGCGGTTATAATAGCTGGCACAGGGCCGACAATTGTAGTGCAAACCCGCCGGAATTCGGAGAAACCTTTCCTTCCAGCGGAACTAATTACTTGTCTTATACAGCACGGATGGGTGGCACTTCTGCAGCGTGCCCGCAGGTGGCTGCTGCGGCTGCTTTAATTTTCTCCTTAAACTACAATAATCTTACACAGCAGCAGGTATTTGATATTCTTACTAAAAATGCGGATAAAGTGGGTGGTTATGCTTATGATGCATCTGGTTACTGTAAAGAAATGGGTTACGGTCGCCTCAACTTATATAGGGCTGTACAAAAAGCCGGTGATGATCTTTACATGAAGGATCAGACATCAGATGCCGGAGGCGAACCCAATACCAGCACTTCTGCTTTTTACGCATCACCTGATATTTGGGTAAGAAATTCCAATGATGGCGGTACTGTGCACCAAAATCCTGAAGCCGGGCAAACCAATTATGTGTATGTAAAAGTGCGTAACCGTGGTTATTTAGCATCTTCTGCTACAGGTAACAACCTTAAGGTATATTGGGCAAATGCTTCTGCAGGTTTAGCCTGGACATATCCATGGATAGGCGCAAACTACCTTTGCTCCGGGAATATCGTTCCGGTAGGCGGGCAAATAGGGGCACTGACAATCCCGGCTGTTCCCGTCGGGGGATCCACTACATTAGTATTTCCGTGGAATCCTCCTAAGCCCACGGATTATCCTTGCTTTGACAATTCTACGCATTTCTGTCTGCTCGCACGTGTTGAAACAAACAGTACGAGCCCATATGGCATGGCATTTCCTGAAACAAACGCTTTGGGCGACAATGTGCGCAATAACAATAACATCGTTTGGAAAAATGTTGCTATAGTGAATCTTTTGCCGGATATGAAAACTGTTCGTACTTCCGTATTAATAGCAGGCGCCAAACTGTTGGGCAGATCGTTCCAGACAACAGATATTGCATTTAATATTCCTGCTGAGAAGGGCAATAACAATATTCTGAATACAGCTACTGTAGACATTGATTTAAATAATTTTACAGATGCATGGTTAAAAGCCGGCGGTAAAGTAGATAGTGGAAAAGTTTACAAAAATCAAAAAGGCAAGACACTCATAAGGGTTACTGGTACTAAAGGAACAATTTACGGGGTGCCCGTCTCCTCCACCCAGATAGGTTCTATAACACTTGCCTTTAAACCAGTAAAATTCAGCCCTAAGATGCTATTCACATTCGATGTACAGCAAAAGGATAAAACAGAAACAATTGGAGGGGAAAGGTTTGATATACGTTTTGTAGAACAAAAACTAAATACAACAGCTGCAAAAGCAACTTCAGCCCTCGATATACAAACACTTACAAATAAGGAGCAACTAAAAGTATATCAAACCGGCAAGCAGCTTAATATAGAGATGAACGATGGTAAGGAGTACGTGGTAACAATTGCCAACAGCTTTGGACAGGTATTAACTACTACCAAAATGATTAATCGAAAAGCTGTGCCTGTAAACAATTACCAGCAAGGCATTTATTATATCAAACTCATCAATCCAAAAAAGCAAAAGAGCTTTGAAGCAACGGTGATAATACAATAAAGCAATTAGCAGCTTTAAAATAAAAAATGTTGGTATCACAAAGACTGCCATTCCTGGCAGTCTTTTTTAGTGTGTCAGGCTTGTATATCAACTATAGGGTGTCAGCCCCGGATGCATTTGAGTAAGGAGCATTCGTCAGGCGCAAGGGTTATGCGTTGCAAATAGAATCTGAAGGAACTTGGTGGCTAAGATTTGAGCTAACGAACCGCAAGATATAAGCATGTTGAAGTGGATGATGTTGTATAGGTTAGCAGGCACATCTGACAAAGTAAAGATGCAGCACTAAGTCGGATTGATGCTATAAAATTTAATGGCTTTTAAATTTTGTGTTACCTGTCCTCATTTAAAGTTTGCAACTCTCCTAAGACTTGATTTTAGTAAAATCTGCAAACTGCCAAGAGGATTTTAGCAAATACCGCCTACACATATAAATAATAACACTTAGAAAAGTAAATCACAGATCGCTTTCGGTCTTCTTCCCGCAAATTGGCAAATACTGCGGTTTTAAAGGTCGCGGCTTTGATAAATCAATTATGAAACGGGTAGCGTTCAAAATAGTTTTGACTTGTAAAAATATTCACTGAAAATTAAACAGTACTGCCATGAAAAAGATCACCAGCCTGTCATCACTTGTTAAGTTGTTTTTATCGAAACCACAGCTCCGCGGTTCAGCTGAACATTACTTAGGCAATCATAGTGGCACCTTGGCTGATTACAATAAGTTCCTCGAGTCAAGGCCAAATCGAACCGGATGTAATGGCACATCGAAAATCACCAATCCAACTTTTACCGTTATGGTGGATGCTGGTTCCTATTTCGATCAAGGTTATCAAAAAGAACTTGAAAGCAAATTTGATGAGGCGATTAAATTGTTTGACAAGGCAATTGCGCTGAAGCCTGATTTTTTTAGAGCACATTTTGAGAAGGGCTATTGCAAAGGCATGCTACGATATTTAAATGTAGACACGCCGGCTTATGCATAAACGCGTGAAATGAAGAACAATTTAATGTTTTCGGATTGCAATAATTATTAAACAGCACAACTATGAAAAAGATCACCAGCCTGTCATCGGATGTAAAATTGCTTTTTTCAACAGCAAGAAAAGTTCTAAACCACATGCTCTGCAAAGTGCTGGTTATTCTGCTTATGTTGATTGCCTTTTTTTGTGCAGCAAACGTGTTGTTACTTATATCCGGGGCCTTGTTAAATTTTCAGCCTTCAGCACGTTTGCCTGACAGCACAAAATGGATAAAATTGGGTTTTGAAAGTGACAAGCTATTTGTTTTAAGTCCAAATTATCTATATGAAGTGTCCGGCAATGAATGGAAGAGTTTGATTAATTACTCTCTGGACGATTTCTATACTAAAACATTAGAATACCAAACAAGTTTTTCTATGTTGCCAACCAAAAATATTGTTGTTAAAAACAATGCAGTTTATTTTTTACAGGAAATACTACAAGGTAGAACTTCGAATCTTCTGAAACTAAACATGGTTAATGGCTATATTGAAGACTACTTTATTTCACTTGATTACAGGGACAACTACTCAAAGGACATTATTGATTTCACATTTTTGAACGACAATTCATTACTTGTCTCAGCAAATAGATTGATGCATAACCCAATGTTGATTAATACAAAAGATACCAAAGTAAATGTGTGGACTTTCAATAAAATGGTTACGACATTTAAGGGGACCAAGATTGAACTTCCGATAACCACAGCTTTAAATGTCGGTGATACTTTAGTTTTAGCATCCGGGAAAGGACTGTATTTAAAACACTCGGACATTATTAAACCATTAGTATACTTTGACAATTATGACCAAAGAATTAAAGAGAAAACGGGGGTGTTGGTTTTCAATTTTGAACCTAGAAGCATTAAAAAATTAGCTGAAAATATTTACATAATTGGTGGCATGTGGGGTGGGTTGTATCAGGTGGACATATTAAACAGTACGATGACTTGTGTCGACGATATAAATCATGATAATTTAAGAACCGTAGACTTGAGTGCACTTTAAGTAAGAAAATAAAGTGTGCAGTCAGCTTTATAGATTGCAACAGGATTTAATTGCCGCCGGTAAGTAGGTTTGCTCAACCTAAGGAGTAAAATGTTTGAGGAAGAACCAACCTGAAACTTTATTAATAACCCAGGTGCTTACCAAAAAATAAGGGCTGAACAACAAAATTGTCCAACCCATTTTTTGTATAAGCGTCAATCTTATTTCTGGCAGGTTGCTCACCAGCAGAGCTTAGTCTTTTTCAGATTGACAACGGCATAATAAAGCCAAAACTCCACCAACTATTTTTGATTACATTACCAAAAATCTTCTCTTTCATTAACAAACAAGCTGTTCCATTTACAAACACGAGTCATAAGATTTAATGAAAGTGTTATCAATGCGCTACTACCATCGTTTTGCTTTCAATTCTTTTACCATCAATCATAAGTGAGTATTGATAAGTTCCGTTGCCCAGTGCAGAGGCATCGATATTTACAACACCAGCGCCTGCAGTTAATGTGACTTGCTTAATCGTTTTTCCGGAATTGTCAGTGATCATTAACCGTGCATTTTTAGCGCCTGCTGGCAGGTTATAGCGGATACTTGTTGTATTGCTTAAAGGGTTGGGCTTATTTTGTTCAAGAGTGGCATTGGTTACTGCGATATTGGTCTTTATAGATTCATTGCCTGTACTTGTGGTTGTTATCGACTGTCCATGAGACAGCTTTTCTACTGTTTGTTTCAGTTCATCAATCTGTTGCTGTTGCTCCTGCATAGCTTTAATGAGTACAGGAAGGATAGCATTGTATTCAAGACCTAATTTAGCAGTAGTGAATTTAGTGACTTTTCCTGTTTTTTCATTCTGACTAGTATAGGAATCTGCAACTGCTTCGGGCAATACCTTTTGAACTTCATTTGCTATTAAGCCAATATTTTTCTTGCCTTCAGCACCTCCTGTTTGAGAATATGTAACAGGACGCATCTTCATAATTTCTTTAAGCCCGTAATTTAAATTTTGAACATTTTCTTTACGGTCTATCTCAGCAAAGTCAATAATTTGGCCGCATAAGTAAAGATTTTTCCATTTAAGGTCGGGTGAACCGAGATCGTGAGTACAAGTATTATCGGGAACAAAATCAGCATGGCATTTAATTTCCAACAAACCTCCTACATGGTTCTCTCTTAAGAATTGTGCGTTTGGGCCCCAGTCAAAAACTACCCCGGTACCTGCTCCACCGATTTTGACATCCCCCGCCACGTGTAATTTACTGGTAGGATTAGCAACACCGATTCCTACATTGCCGCCCAATCTGTTTAAATTGAGCGGAGCTGCAACTCCATTATTACGTGCCATAATATCATTGTTATCCATTACTAAATTTACCCCCGTTTGCTGACCAGTAAGTATATAACCGCCTCCAGCCAGGTCAGCATTGGTTCCCCCCATTACATGTAATCTTACCTGTGGATTACTATTGCCTATACCTACTCTTTCTACTACATACAATCCACCGGCAGGCGGAACTGCACCACCCCCCACAGTAACACCTCCTTGGGCTTCCACCCGGAATTTAATATTGTTACCTATTTGAACTTTTAGTCCATCTTGTCCTGGATTACTTTGTATATGCACTTTCACATTATTAGGTGCAACAGTACCAAAGCCCCAATCACCATTATTAGTCATTATACCACGTGCGAAGCCACCTGTTATAAAGCTAACAGAAAAGGGATCAATCGGGCCAAAATTCATATTTCCACCTGTGATGTTTCCACCCTGAATCCATGGATCGCCTACAGCTTTAGGGAGCTGTCGATTTTGCGCCATTATTTTAAAAATGCTAAAAACTGCAAGGAAAAGCATTAAAACTGTTCTCTTTTTCATAACGTAAAATTTAAAATTGTTTTTAAAATGTTTTTCAATATTGCTTACTCTGTTAAAGGGTTTTCAGCGATTTCCCTTTTTTCTAAGTGTGATGTGATTTTTTCATGCTGATTGTTTTAAAATGAAATAATAAGGGAGCATCAAAGCCTGGTTGTTAAATATTTGGATATCTGCGAGCAGAACCATTGAACCTGCAACAAGGGAAGTACTTTAAAGTTGAACCTAACACGTTTACGCCATTATCATTTTTCAGCTTTGCGACGGTATTGGCAGAAAGATGTATGGGTCTACTGATAAATGTTTTTCTATTACTTCTGGAGCATTGCATAATTCAATTTCGAGAAAAGATTTTCCTTGTTGGATATGCCAGAGACAAAGCCTTTTTCCGGAAGATGTTTTTTCAACGATATTGCCAAGCATTTCATCAAGCAAACCATTCCAGCAGGCAGCTTCCAGTTGTTCTGCATACGACTGATGATGGAAGCTTTTTGGAGCATCCTTTTCACACAATTCCTTTTTGGAAAATGGAGTCATCATCAGTAAAATTTCCTGTTTTATAATGGCTGTTTTCATAACCTTTAATTTTTAGACGAAGAGCGCTAACCCGGTTGGTCATCCAATCAAAATTGTTAAGAGTGTGTTTTTCATGATAAGTAAATTTTTAAGATGAGTGGATAGATTAACGAGTCAAAGTTCTTATCCTGGTATACTCTTTACAATCCCATCTGCATGGTACAAATGCAGCGTTAATCCATTACGTGTCACATGCCGATGGGGCACAGTTAGTATATTATTTAATAAACATTTTTTAGACAGGCATTCTGCGCTTCTTTTAAAGGACTTTGTATGTATTAAAGTGCAATTAGTTGAATAAAAGCAAATGTTTGGAATTTCCCTTTTCAGTTTTTTTGGAGTGCTATTTTAAATTACAATCGCCGTCCGGGTAGTATTTTAGAGATGGCTTCTGATGCAGAATGCACATGCAGCTTTTCATAAATGCGCTTGATGTATGTACGTACTGTTTCCAGGGAAATATCTAATTGAGCAGCTATCATTTTATAGCTGTTGCCATCCATAAGAAGTTGCAGTGTTTGTTGTTCCCGGGTAGAAAGTTTATTTACTTCGGAACTATTGGCAGGAGTTCTGGAAAACATCTCCAGTATTTTGCGTGCTATGCTCGAAGTAATAGGCGCACCGCCGCTAAATAGCTCCTGGATAGCCTCTATGATTTTTGAATGTGATGTATTTTTTAATAAATAACCGCGTGCACCATTATAGATTGCCTGGAATATTTTTTCGTCATCATCAAATACCGTAAGCATGAGTACCAAGGTATTTGGAGCGCAACTGCGGATGATTTTAAGGCCTTCGAGGCCATCTGTTCCCCGCATGCTGATGTCCATTAATATTACATCCGGTTGAAATCTCCGTATGTGTTCGGCAATATGATTGCAATTTTCATAGGCTGCTTTTAATTCATAACCTTCTGTTCCATTAATTAAAATAGAAAGTGTTTCGCGATAGGCCGCATCATCTTCATATATTACAATTTTGATCATGATGGAAGCATGGGTGTAAAGGTATTATTACAATAGCAATGCCTATGTGCCATTTTTATGTGACAGGCACAATAAGCGTTATACTTGTTCCTTTACCAGGCTCAGTTACAATGTGCAATTTTCCGTTCATGTTATCCGCACGTTCCTGCATGTTTTTTAAACCATTGCCTGAACAAATAATTTCCCGGTCAAACCCTTTTCCGTCGTCGTCAATCGTAGTGATCAGAGCATGATTAATGCGATCAATTACAATGGCAGCATTGCTGCACAACGAATACTTGACCAGGTTATTTACAGCTTCTTTAAAAACAAGAAAGTAATCTTTTCGTATTTGCATAGGTATTTTCAGATCATCAAGACCTTCTGAAATTTTAATAGTAAAAGCGATATTTTTAGCCTCGAACATTTCAACGGCACATGCTTTCATGCGGATCAGCATATTGCCGAACCTGTCATTCGCAGGATTTACAGTCCATACAATATCATTCATATTGTCAATCATGCGTTTTGATGTGTCGCTGATACGTGAAAAAATTTCTTGCGGTTTTAACCGGGCACTTGCTTTTTCATCCTGGGCAATACTGCTTAATAATGCAATACTGCTTAGTGCCGAGCCTACATCATCATGAAGGTCTTTGGCAATATTGCTGCGCAGTTTATATACTTTAAGTATTTGTTGCAGTCGTATGCGATAAATCAAAGAAATAACAGCACAAGCTGCTATGGAACACAGAGTATAGAACCACCATGTTTTCCACCATGGCGGAGTAATAATAACATCAAGGGTTGCGGGAGTATTGTTCCATATGCCATCGTTGTTCGCTCCTTTTACTTTAAAAACATAATGCCCGGGGGCAATATCAGTATAACCGGCCAATCGTTGTGTGCCGCAGTCGTTCCATTGCCTGTCCACGCCTTCTAGTGTATAAGTATAATGATTGGCAGCCGAGTTAATAAAGTTTAATGCAGCAAATTCAAACGAAAAAAAGTTTTGATTATAATGTAGCACCAGCTTATTTTCTTTTTTGTATGTATTAATTAAAGTGGTGTCGTCAAGAGAGAAAAGAGGTTTGTTGAAAATATTAATATTGGTTATTACAACAGGCGGAATATATTCATTTGGTGTAATATTCTCCGGTGTAAAGGAAACCAGGCCATTGTTTGTGCCGAAATAAAAAATGCCTGCATGATCGCTGCAAACCGCATTAGTGATGAATTCATCAGAGCTTAAGCCATCGTCTATGCTATAGGTATAAATTTTTTTCCTTTGAAGGTTATATTTTACCAGCCCATGATTGGTAGCTATCCATAAATTACCCTTTGCATCCTCGAGTAAGCTCCTGATTCCATCATGTGGCAAACCGTCTTTTATCAAAAATCGCTGAAAATTGTCATGTATGGGATTATAAAGATTTAGTCCTTCCCGTGTTCCGATCCAAATATTTTTATTATGATCAATATAGCATGTCCTAACGCTGTTGTGGCTTAAGGATGCCGAATTGTTTTTAATGTTTTTAAATGATTTAATTATAGTCCCTTCTTTCAAAAGATATACTCCATTATCCGTACCGCACCACGCTACACCTTTCTCATCTACACAAATGGATCGGATAATATACTCAGGCACAATTGTACCATAAGGGAAGGCATATGAAGATCGTATTTGGCTGGTTGCGGGGTTATATGTGCATAAACCTTTATAAGTACCAATCAAAATCGTTCCGGTGCCATCCTCAGCTATCGAATAAATATTATTGCTAAGCAAAGCAGCATCTTGCTTAACAGTGATATGAACCCAATTCTTTTTATCATATATGCCTTGCAGCGACTTTGGAATAATAAATAAACCCTGGTACAATGTACCGATGTATATGTTCCCCGCGTTGCTTTGATATAATACATTGATCTGACCGGAAATGCCGGCTTCCGCAGCCATTGATATTTTTTGTATTAAAGAGGTTCCGTTTCTTTTTCTGCTAATAACTTGTAAAGAATCAGAATCGTCCGCGAGCCATAGTCTGTTGTTTTTATCTGAAAGCAAAGCGATTACCACAGATTTATATGTTGGCAAAGTCTTACTAAAAAAATTCGCTTCAGCGAACGCTGCCTTTGAAGGAATGTATTTTGAAACGCCCATTGCAGTTCCAATCCAAATAACACCGGAACGATCTTCGAATAAAGAATGCACAGTAGAACTGGCTAAACTATAAGGCATCTGCGGGTTATTTTCAAACCATTCAAAGGCGATCTTACCATCATTTGTAATATTGAATTTAATTAACCCCCGGTCATTGGTTGCTATCCACTTATTTCCATGCCTGTCTTTGAGGAAATTATTTATAACCCAGTCGTCCGGATTTTCGTTGCCGATAATTGCTGGCAAAAAATGATGTACAGAAATGCTATCCTGCAAAAGATCACTATGCCAGGTGATATGATCAAGCATACCTTTTCCGCAAATCCATACGGCCCCATCCTTATCAGCAAACATCCTGTATATAAAACCGTCATGAATAGAATTTTTATCTTCGGAACGGTGGTAAAAACGTATGAAGTTTTTTGCTCCTTTTCGCAGAATATTTAATCCATCGGAAGTGCCAACCCATGCACGTTCATATTTGTCAAAGCAAAGCGACAGTATTTGATTATTTGAAATACTGCTGTTGTCGCGGTCGTTATGTTTGTGATGATTAAACTGGTAACCATTTTTCGTTTTGAACATTATATCCAACCCGCCACCATAAGTCCCGATCCATAACCTACCGGCGGGGTCTTTAGCGAGGGCTAAAATTGAGTTGTGTGAAAGTGAATTATTATCAGCGCTATCATGAAAAAAAGTTTCGAACCGGTCATTTTTTACATCATACCTGTTTAATCCATTATCGGTACCTATCCATAATGTGCCCTCATTATCAATACAAAGTGCATGTATTACATTGTCAGACAGAGAATATGAATTATCCGTTTCGTGCCTGTAAACAACCTGGGAATAACCATCATATCTTGTTAATCCTTCCCTTGTGCCCGTCCATATAAATCCCCGCGCATCCTGTATAATAGCATAAACAAACCTGGTAGCAAGATGTCCCTTGCCAGGGAGACTCTCAAAGCGGAAGCCGGAATTTTGACCATAGCCAGGAAAACATGCACACCAGGCAACCAGAATTGTCCCAACAGCAACCAGCTTTCTTCCAATTGATAAATTTTCTATATTCAAACTCTTCGTGATAGATTTTATCGTGATGGCGGCAAAGTATTTATTTGATCCGGGCGATTTAAACTCTCGTAAGGCATATAATTAATACAGCACCTTTTAATCCTCGCAGCATACACTGTCATTGTGTCCGCTATCGCTTTAGGACAACAAGCCCCTTCAGGGCAATGCGGACAATAACCTTTTTTTCTGCTTACAATGCTAACAGAAGACGATCCCTTTGACGTTATTACCAGGGCTGTCTCTATCGATGAATCAGCTTGCGTAAGCCCTGTATCGCATTTCACCAAAACATTCATGATAAAAATTGAATCGACGGGATAGTTGTTTATGGCATCCTGCAAATCCTGCTTTGCATATACACCTCCTTCAAACTGATTTCCACGCAGATTCTTCTGCATAAATCGAGTCAGGTCTTTTCCGGTTCCGGTTATTCTGTATCCTGAGCAGCATTGAGAGGCAGCAGTGGTTTTGCTACTATCGTCGGCTTGTTTTATGCTGCTAAAAAGCACAAAGCTAATAATAGCAACTGCTGCGGGAAGATTGCCAACGCAAGCTTTAAAAATTTTGTTTTTCATGGTCATTTACTTTTAGTAGGTGATAATTACATCTTCACAGAGGATCATAAGATATTCATAGTACGAATGTTTTAATAAGGCGTTTATCCAAACCAGACTTTATTGTTTCTTCTTAAAGAGTGTATATGGCAGACACATAAATTAGCTGCTTTAAAGTTAAACTTTTTGTTAGGTTTTTGCAAAAAAAAAACGCTATCACTTTCTTTTAACCCCTAACATTTGTAAGCGTGATAGCGAATACATTTTCGGTTGCAAATGTTATACTGGAAACATCTCATTTAGTATCCGGAGAAAGAAAAAGCAGATGGCCATAGAACATTTTTTAGTTCTTTATTGTATCCCGTATTTTCTCGCAAAGCTCATGGGGGAGTAGATAACCGAATTTGGATCGCTTCTTCGATTTACGTTCCACCAATCATGAAGATCATAAAAGCAACCGGCATGGAGCTATGGATGCAATTTCGGGGTACAAATAGGCTTGGGACTAATCATGGTGTAAGAACGACAATGAGGCGTGAGATCAACGTCAATCTGAGCATGGTGTGGCTTTGGAGATTTGGATAATTTTCCCCTGGATCACGGCAATTCGATTTAATTAGAATTCATGCTATTGCGTCCACCAATACAGCAGGCGTTCAGTAAGCGTGTATTTGTTTCCTTCATAGCAACTCCGCTATAAAGCTCGCCATCACGTCATATAATTCTTTTGGGTTGCCATAAAAAACAAAATGATTGCTGTTTGAAATTTCTTTAACGGTTACATCGCTACTTAAAAGCTCCGGTATTTAAGACAGGGCACTATTTTCAGCTCCGTAAATAAATATTCTTGGAATACTCATTGAAATAAATTGTTTAAGCAGATCACCCGTTGCTGAATACTCAACTGTTTGAAAACAGTAATTGTAATATGATTTTACATTCGTATTTAGCTGCAAATTGTTAGCAATGATATGGTAACCTGTATTTCCTGTAGCCTTCATGTCTAAAATAGTTTTTGGGGAAACTTGAGACTTGAACGTGTCAAAATCATAATTAATTACTTTGCTTGAGAACATGCAGTCTTCGGGTAATAAATTTCCTTCAATATTTATATAGGCTTTCACTTTACTCAGTCCGCCATTTTTTAAATGGAAATCGCAGGATCCGGTGTAAGTATAAATCTCGTTCTTTTATGGAATCCCTGGCAGTTTGGGAGATCTGATCGTAAAAGTCATCATAAACCAATCCCGATGAATGTGTCAAAAGTTGACGTATTGTAATGTTCTTTTTGTCGGATGGTACGTCCTTAAAGAATTTAGTTATTGTATCTGTTACACGTAGTTTCCCTCTTTCGATCAACTGCCTGATGGCAGTAGCGGTGAAAGCTTTTACATAGGAGCCAATATCAAAGAAAGTTTCTGGTGTTACCGCAATTGATCTTTCTTCATCGCTCCATCCGTAGCCCTGTCGAAGCAAAATGGAATCGTTTTTCCTGAATCTTCCGAAAAATGTACCGGCGTTTGCAATCGCACAATCGGCCTTTCGTTGCACTTAGCGTGCCACATCCAAAAAAGAGCCATTAGTCACAATTTTGCTCCCAAATCATATTAAAGTCCGTAAAATGTTACAAAATTGGAATTAAGATGGATACAACGTCACAAAATTGCGCTTCTCAATGGGCGCGTTTAGTTCTGGCTTTGCTCCTGGTCAATTGTTTATTGTTCTTCGCCGCGTGCACTTCAAAAAGCACGACGTCAAAAAACAACTTTCGCTCTCAGGCAGCTACCGTCGTTGCAGGTTTGTGCCAGGGACGCGAAAATCTTAGTGCCGAAAAAATGGAAGAATATATTGCAGATGATTTTCATTCTTTCAATGACGACGGATCACCGCGTTTGTATGATCGGGAAAGGGCAAAATCCATGTGCGAATGGGAAAAGGTAATGCACACGCGGTGGACCTATGAAATCCTGGGAGTAAACGATTCTGTTGTTACGGTGATGCTTAAGGAAAAAAATGACTACTACACACTCCTGGGACTTGGCGGTAGCATCCAGGTATCCGAGTATACTGTTTCCAATGGAAAAGTGCAGTATTGGAAATCGAAGTTATTCATTGTGGAACACGGCACGCAAGATGAAGGGTTTTCAAAATTCCGGACCTGGTTACTATCACAACCAGGGCTGAATGAACCGACCCTGGTTCGACCGGATAGTTCAATCATCTTCAGCGGTGAGGCGGCGCCAAGAATGTTACATTGGTTGAAAGAGTGGGGGAAGCAGAAAGGCACATAAAAATCTTTTGGGGTGACTTCTGCGCTATGTCTCCGCAGAGAATCTCTATAAAGAATTTGCCGGCAGCAGGATTACGGATAGCGCAAATACAAAAAGCATATCTGCAAGCAATGATTTGCAGCAGTTTAATTTTTTGTGAATCGTACAATTCCAGTAATCTTTGTGTAAGCTGCAAGCGGTGCTGACCATTCCGCTATTCGACTTTTAATTTTGATGCGCCCGGATTTCTCCGGTTGATATAAAGCAAGTGATTTGATACATTCGGATTTCTCCGATTGATCTAAAGCAAGTGATTTGATACATTCGGATTTCTCCGATTGATCTAAAGCAAGTGTTTTGATACATTCGGATTTCTCCGATCGATATAAAGCAAGTGTTTTGATACGTTCGGATTTTTCCGATCGATATAAAGCAAGTGATTTGATACGTTTGGATTTTTCCGATCGATATAAAGCAAGTGATTTGATACGTTTGGATTTCTCTGATCGATGTAAAGCAAATGATTTGATACGTTTGGATTTTTCCGATTGATATAAAGCAAGTGATTTGATACGTTTGGATTTCTCCGATCGATATAAAGCAAGTGATTTGATACGTTTGGATTTTTCCGATCGATATAAAGCAAGTGATTTAATACGTTTGGATTTCTCCGATCGATAAAGCAAGTGCTTTGATACGTCGGGTCCCTGCGGTACTCCAATCTAAATATAATTAATATCCCGCTTATACCCACTCCTCCGCCGCGTCTGCCAGCGTCTTCCACAAGTGCAAAGCGAAAGAGCTTCGGACCATGACACGGTAACGAAACGGAGCAATATGGCAGACGATCACCGGCGCCTTCGCCATGAGTCCCTGGGAAACACTTCCAACAGGGAAGCTTTTTTCCCGGAGATCCTGTTCCCAAAGATGGGCAAGCACTTCTTGTGCATTTGGTCCTTCCAATTCAATCGTTGTACGCTGGCCGCTGACATCAACCACGCTGAAATGATAGTCGTTCTTCAAAAGAAGCGGTGCGAGCTTCTGTTCAGCTTCCGGGAATCCTACAATAAGCCACCAGTCTGGTGCAAGACACAAGGCATGGGCTTCACCTCCACCAGATACTGATCCCCCTCGCGCCTGGCCGGGCTTTCCCGGCAGATCCATGCCCAGCGCTTCAGCAACGGCAGCTTGCGTTGAAGTCCCCGGCGCCACACGAAGATCGATGGTATGCAATCCTGGCAATTCACGAATCGCCACCGTAGCGACGGTTCCCATGTTCATTCCTTGTAGCGGACTTTCTTTCGCAATCATAGTGTCAGTTTTAAGAGTCTCTTCGAATGTTTTCCTTGTCAATGAATACAGAATCACAGAGGGTGGCACGCAGTATTTTTTTCCCCCCGATAGTCATCGGGGGCACGGACACCGCTTCACCCATGCGGTTCAGACCATCGGCCACCAGTGCCAGTGCGAAAGCACGCCCAAGCGCCGGTGAATAATAAGAACTCGTCACAAAACCGGTATGCGGGATTTTGCCATGCTCGTCCGGTTGTGCATTAAGTACGGTGATATATGCTCCCTCCGGAATAACTTCGTCACCGTTCTCTGGCAGCAGGCCAACCAGCTGCTGTCTCCCCGTTGCCTTCAAATAGGATAGTTGAAAAGAGCGTTTTCCGATAAACTCCTTCTTTTTGGAAACAATCCAGGACATGTTGAGGTCATGCGGCGTTTGCGTCCCGTCGGTGTCCTGACCAATGATAATGTAACCCTTTTCCGCCCGTAGCACGTGCATGGTTTCCGTGCCATATGCAGTCAGGTCATAGCGACGTCCAAGTGCCCACAATCTTTCCCAAATATGGCGGGCATGGCCCCAGGCAACGTTGATCTCAAATGCCAGCTCTCCTGAAAAGGAAATACGCGCGATGCGCACCGGTATGCCGTCGATCGTCGCCTTCCGGCTGTGCATGAATGGAAATATATCTTTTGACAAGTCGATGTCTTTGACCAGTTCTTGTAAGAGCTGCCTGCTTTTCGGGCCTACCAGTGCGATCGTCGAAATATGTTCGGTAACCGAGGTGCAGTAGACCTTCAGGTTGGGCCACTCGGTCTGCAGCCATTCTTCCAGCCATGCCAGCACCCCGGCAGCACCTCCTGTGGTGGTGGTCATAAAAAAATGGTTTTTACCCAGCCGGGTGGTGACACCATCATCAAAGGCGATGCCGTCAGCCTTGCACATCAATCCGTAGCGGCACTGCCCTTCCGGTAATGTCGAGAAGATATTCGTGTAGATGCGGTCAAGGAAAACCGCGGCGTCCGGACCCTGGATATCAATCTTTCCGAGGGTAGAGGCATCCATCACGGCCACGCCTGTTCTGGCTGCCACGCATTCCCGTCGAACGGCATCTTCCATGCTTTCTCCCGGTTTTGGGAAATACCAGGGTCGCTTCCATTGCCCTACATCCTCGAATACTGCACCGGCTTCAACATGCCATTGATGCAGCGATGTGATGCGAATGGGATCGGAAAGCGGTCCGCGTTCACGCCCGGCAAGTGCAGCGAACGGCACTGGCACATAAGGTGGCCGGAAGGAGAGGGTTCCCACATCTGCAGGTGACAGGCCGGGCTTTTCGTCCCGCTCCGGGCGGGACGCAACACTATTCAGTTGGCAAAGTGCACCAATAGTGAGCATGCCGCTCGTCTTGCCCTGGTCGTGTGCCGTGCCTATAGTGGTGTATCGTTTGATGTGTTCGATGTTGTACAACCCTGCCCCAACGGCACGACGCAAATCGTGCAGCGTTGCATCGCGCTGCAAGTCGATGTAAGCGTGACGGGACTGCTTCACATCGAGCGCCGGACCAAAGAATACCGATGGATCGTCGTCGCCGCCAAAGTCGCCGGCCAGCATGCCTACGGTGCAGAGTCTGTCCGTAGAGTGGCTTACCAGGAAGGCCGCGTGTTCCTCACTCCATTGCGGTTTGATACCGATGTGGGTCGCCAGGTCTACGATCGGGGTCCAGCCTCCGGATACTGCCAGCAGATCAGCATCTGTTTGAAATGTTTCGTTCGTATCGAGGTCTTGTAGGGTGACGCTGTGCAAAGCTCCTTCTGCATTGGCAGTTGTGTCGAGCACGGTGGTGCGGAAACGCACCGGAATCCCTGCCGCCCTTGCCGCATCGACACTGGGACCCCCTGCCCCGGCTATAGGCCGGGGCCGCGCATCATAGATACCCTGCACCTGTACCCCGGCATGGTGAAGCCTGAGCGCATCACGATATCCCTGGTTGTCAACAGTAACAACCACGGTGCGCCTGAAGATCTGTACGCCGTGAACCGCGACATAGGTTGCTGCCGCATGGGACAGCATGATGCCGGGCCTGTCATTATTGGCGAAGATCAAAGCTCGCTGAAACGCACCTGGTGCCAGCACGACCCGATCGGCACGGATGTGCCAGACCCGCATGCGTGCGCGTCCGGTCGGCGCAGAATTCCCAAGGTGGTCGCTTCGCCGCTCAACGGCGACGACATAATTCTGGTCGTACAAGCCAATGGCAGTGCACCTGCGCAGATAAGTCAGGTTTTCATGCGCGAAAACATCCCGAAGGGCAGGTGGTAATTCTAGCCCAAGATGCCGGAGATGACCACCAGGTCCCGGCTGGTCGTCGATTAGTAAAACCTCTCGGCCTGCACGCAGGTGCTCGTCCGCCGCCATCAATCCCGCAAGACCTGCTCCTATAACCAACGTATCGACATAGCGATTGGTCTTGTCGTAGCGTGCTTCATCCGGGGCCTCAGGCAGTGCGCCGATGCCCGTAAGGCTGCGTGCAGCAAGGCCGTCCGCCACTTCAATGACGGTGGCCGGAAGCATCGATTCCTTTGTACCTGAGACCAGTTGAACGAGTGCATTGGGTTCTTCAACGCCCAGGCCAACCACCCCGCGCGGACGGCCATGATAGGTGCTGTTGGTTATTGAAAGCAGGCCGCTGCGCAGCAAGGCAGCCGCCATCGGTTCACCCTGGCGCCCCTGGTAGAGCTTGTCATCAAAACTGAATGAAACTTCGCTCATGCTTTCGGGCCCTCCTGTCCGCCATTGGCGGACACTTTTGGTTGTGTGGTAAAGGGGAGCCATGCCGGTCCGATCTCGTGGGTGATGGTATTGCGCCATAAGTTGAACCATCTGCCGCATCCGGCAAAATGTACCCACCGCTCTGCAAGCCACCCCTTGGGGTTGGCACGGATATGAAGATATTTTGCCCATTCGCTGTCGGTCTGCGCATTGGGATCCGGATAGGCTACGCCAGCCTCAGCTCCGTAATGGAACTCGGTTTCGTTGCGCAAGCCACAGTGGGGGCAAGGAATATAAAGCATAAACAATTTTTATTGGACGGCTTCTGGTGTACCAAAAGGATTTGTTTCGTATATCACTGATGCCATTTTTATTACAGTACAAATTCCGTGTTAAAAACAATTAGATTATGAAACATAATTTTACCTGCTTTTGAATATTTTTTCTGTTCTTTTCTCTTGAAAGAAAAGAACCATCCCGCCGTGCGGGACAAGGACAAATGATATTGCTCGGCATCATGTTTGTCTTTTAATTGCCCTCGCGAACCTCCGTTGTCGGTTTCAGCACATTTGTCCATACGCCTTGATTGCTCACAATATTTATTATTTTTTATTGGCGTTCGCGAATCTCCTGCGTCGATTTAAGCTATTGTGCTGATGACTCTTAGGCAGTTGAACCTTGATGCTTAAGTTCAAGCAGCGTAACTTAATTTAAGAACTTCAACTTTTACGTTGTTTGAAAATGATTTTCAATTTCATATCACTAATAATCAGTTGAATCTATTAATCCTATAAATCCCGGTTCAGACAATTGCTGCCATGAAAATCGGAATGTACAAGTGAGTGACACAAGGGACGATGCTATGAAAAACTACAGCTCGTAACAAAATAAATTTTAAACAACTTTTAGGCATGCCATAATTTTTAGTGGGCAACCCCGGCCGCTCCATGTTCGTCAATGAGATGCCCAGTCACGAAGCGGTCGAGCGCGAAGGGCAGGTTCAATTCATGTGGGGTGCCGTGTGCCATCGTGTAGGCCATGACCCAGCCCGAACCCGGCGTGGCCTTGAACCCTCCCGTTCCCCAGCCGGTATTGATGAAAAGGTTCTCCACCGGAGTAAGACCGATGATGGGAGAGGCGTCGGGAGCGATATCAACAATACCTCCCCAGGTCCTCAGCACCTGCGCACGGGAGAAGATAGGAAATAATTCCAGCGCAGCCGCAAGCTGATGTTCGATCACATGAAAGCCGCCGCGCTGTGCATAGGAATTGAAGGCGTCGGTGCCTGCCCCCATCACCAGCTCACCCTTGTGGGCCTGGCTCACATAAACATGAACAGCACCGCTCATGACCACGGTGTTGAGTACCTGTTCAAGCAGTGGACTAACCAACGCCTGCAATGGCCGGCTCTGGATTGGAATAGAGAACCCGGCGAGATTGGCCAGCAGCGAGGAATGACCGGCTGCAACGAGGCCCACCTTGCCGGCAGCGATGGTGCCCTGCGAAGTGTGTACGCCCCGGACCTTATTATTCCGGATATCAAAGCCTGTCACTTCGGTGCCCTGGATGATGTCCACTCCAAGGTCGCTCGCTGCCTTCGCATAGCCCCAGGCCACCCAGTCGTGTTTGGCGATGCCGCCACGCGGTTGGTAGGTGGCACCATGAACCGGGTACCGCACATTCGGGCAGATATTGATGATCGGCACCAGCTTCTTCACCTCTTCCGGGGTGAGCCACTCACTGTCGATACCGTTGAGGGCGTTCGCATAAAAGTTCCGGCGTTTTGATCGCACATCACTTACTGAATGTGCAAGCGTGAGCACACCACGCTGGCTGAAGAACATTTCATAGCCGAGGTCTTCCTCCAGGGTCTCCCATAATTTTAGCGAGTGCTCGTAGATGGCAGCCGATTCATCCCATAGATAATTCGAGCGGATGATGGTGGTGTTGCGGGCCGTGTTGCCTCCTGCGAGCCAGCCTTTCTCCAGGACTGCAATGTTGGTCAGTCCATAATTCTTTGCCAGGTAATAGGCGGTTGCCAGTCCATGACCGCCACCGCCCACAATGATCGCATCGTACGCTTTTTTCGGCTTCACCGCCTTCCATAACTGTGGAGGCTGCTCCGGGAGACTCGCTGCCCGCCGTCGTCCGATCGTGCCGGGGGGCAATGTATCGTGCGTATTTGTCATGATTTCAATCGTGTCATTTGTGGATCGTATTGAGGATCTGCTCCTACGCTAGCCGGGTAATCGCGGTCGAAATACCGGATAGATAAGCGTGTGCCCTGCGCGCTCAATTCCGCAGGCACCCAGGCATAGGCGAGTGGCTTGCCAATGGTATGGCCGAAGTAGGCACTGGTGACATAACCCACCACCTCGCCCTTGTGCAAGACAGGCTCCTTGCCCAGCACCACATGCTGAGGGTTCTCGAGCACGAGGCATACTAAACGCCTGCTAAACGCATTTGGATCCACTTTATTAAATGCCTCAGCACCTCTAAATCCTTCACTTTTTCGGACCGCAAAGGCCAGCCCCGCTTCATGGGGGTTGTACTCACTGTTCATGTCCATCCCGTAACTGCGATATCCTTTTTCCAGGCGCATGGAGTTGAATGCTCCACGGCCAGCTGCGATGAGTCCGTACTGCTGACCCGCCTGCCACAGCGTGTCCCAGAGTTTCAGCGCAAGGTCGGCAGTTGTGTAGATTTCATATCCAAGCTCACCAACGTAGGAGAGCCTGCACAACATCACCGGTACATGGCCGAGATACGTGTTTTTTAACCGGAAGTAGGGGAGTGCCTCATTGCTCAGGTCATCCCTTGTCAAAGACTGTGCGAGTTCCCGCGACTTAGGCCCGAAAAGCCCCAGTCCAACGGTCCCGGCGGTGATATCCCGCACATGCACCGTGTCCGGCGCCTCTTTCTTTAGGTAGTTGATATCTGTGTTGCTGTTCACGCCGATGAAAAAATCCTGGTCGCCACGTCGCATGACAGTAATGTCGCTCAGGATGCCGGCCCTTTCGTTCAATAGCAGGCAATAGGTGATGGAACCGGGCTTCTTGTGCAGGTTTCCTGTTGTCATTCGCTCAAGAAACTCCAATGCGCCTTTGCCGGTGACCTCAACGCGTTTCAGGGTTGTGATATCAAACAGGCCAACGCCTTCCCTTACCGCGCAGGCCTCAGCCCCGATGACCGGTGACCAGAATTTTGAACTCCACTCATCCCGCGGCGGAACATTGTAGTAGATAAGCAGGCCGGCGTTGGCTTCGTACCATTGGGGTCGCTCATAGCCGGAAGCTTCGAGGAAGAATCCACCAAGTTCCTGCTGACGCCGGTAGAAACCAGTAGTGCGGAGGGGACGTGGCGACTCCATAGGCTGCAGCGGGTGCAGCAGGTCATACACCTCGACATAATTCTGCGCACCGCGCTCTTCAATATGCAGTGACCCCAACTGGTGGGTATCAAAACGGTTGACATCGCATTCATGTACGGCCAGTGTAGGATGGCCATTGATAATCCACTCGGCCATCGCGCGTGCCACGCCACCCGCATGGGTGATCCATACTGCCTCAGCAACCCAAAAGCCTTTCAACTCCGACCATTCACCCATCAAAGGAAAGTTGTCAACGGTGAAGGAGAACAAACCATTCATCGATTCGACAATTTCGCTGCGCTCAAGTGATGGAATGACTTCGGTGGCACGCTCCATGGCACCCTTCCATTCCTCGTGAGTGAATGGCATCTGGCTCGGCATTATTGCAGCGAGTTCGCAGGGAAGGATGTCTTCAGCCCTCACAGGAAGTGGCTGATGTCCATACCAGCCAACCGCGAGACTCTGTCCTTTCTGCTTGAAATAAAGGTCAGAACCCTGGTGGCGGAGCACGGGCAATTCAGCTTCATTCTTGTAAAAGGCCAGTTCAAGCATAGGCGCTGTGTAGCAAAGTTGGTGCGCCAACGGCTGTATAGCCTTCGACATACCCACCATCGCTCCAATCTTCGGTCCCCATATGCCAGCGCAGGAAACAACAATATCTGCCGGGAATGGTCCTTGTGTAGTTTGGACACCAGTAACGCGACCGTCACTCTGATCAATGCCAATGACCTCGCAATCAGCGATAAATCGCGCACCGCGACTGATAGATCGCTTACCCATCACTTCATCAGCCAATACTGCCCGGGCGATACCATCATCGGGAACATACAGTGCACCCAGTATTTTTTCGCGATTGAGAAGCGGATGCAATTTCAATGCTTCATCAGGCGATATCACCCGCGCATTAATTCCGGCCGACAAAGCAAATCCGGCTCTGCGGTGAAGTTCGGCCAGGCGCTCGGGCGTTGTTGCAAGTTCCAGGCTGCCCACCTTGAGGAAACAGGTCTCGCCGTTATGGCGAAGGCTATACAATTTTTCAACTGTCTGGCGGGCGAATTGCGCCATGGTACGCGAACCATTGGTTTGGAAAACAACGCCAGGCGCATGTGATGTGGAGCCGCCGGGGTTCCAAAGCTTACCTTTTTCAATAACCGTTACATCGTAATATCCGCGCTCCGTGAGCTCGTCAGCCAATGAACAACCGACAATACCAGCTCCAATAATTACAATCTTTGGCATCAGTGCACAGGAGTTTCAGTGAGTTGATCGCTATACCAGGAGAGAAACTGCTTCACGAGGTACTCCTCGTCGGCCAGTGGACCCGGGAGGTAGCCTCCGGAACAAATGCCGCGGTAAGCGCCTTCCGCCAGGCTTTGATCTTGTGCATTGGTTTGGGTCCATACATGGGTCAGATTTTCCAGATCATAGTCGACGCCTTCCACTGCGTCGGCAGCTACGAGCCACTTGGTCCGCACAAGCGTACGGTCAACCGAAAGAGGAAAGACCGCGAAGGTGACGATGTGATCGCTCAAAAAATGGTTCCAGGAATTTGGATGGGTCCACAAAGAAAGTCCGCTTCCTTCCGGCTGTTTGAAATTGCCGAGCAGCTTTTTGCAGGCGTGCTCAGGCTTCACGGTATGGGATATGCATTGGTTGGCCAGCGGCAGTCGAACCGTGCGGAACCACAGTCCATCAGGGAACTCTATTAATGCATAAGGAAGGCCGAGGCTTTCCCATTCTCTTTCCTTTTCCTGGAGCGCCTCCTGGAAGCGTCGCTCATCGGCCTGTACATTATCCTTGTCGAGGCCCTTGCCAAAACCTGAACTGTAAAGCGGTACCAAAAGTTCAGGATGATTGGCGGAACAATGCAGGCACTCCCTGTTATTTTCTATCACCAGCTTCCAGTTACAGGCTTCAATGATATCTTTCTGGCAAGCAATTTTGGTTTTCGACAATTCGTATGGAGCGAGATATGGAGTAAGCCTGGCGCGCACCTCTTCGATATCATCGGGTGCAGGCGTGGTAAGGCAAACATAAATAAGGCCACCAATCACGGCGACCTCTATTGGATTCAGTCCAAAATCTTCTTTGGGAAAGTCGGGATCCATACCGCGGGCATGCAGCAGCTTTCCGTCGAGGTTGTACGTCCAGTTGTGGTAGGGGCAGATGAGCCGCCGGCAGTTTCCTTTCTCTCCCGGAACCAGTTCATGGCCGCGGTGCCGGCATACATTATAAAATCCCCGCACCTCGCCGTGTTGCGTCCGCTGCAGAAAAAAAGACCGCCTTCCGATTTTTAAAGCAAAGTAATCGCCAGGCTTTGGAAGGTCGGCCTCACAAGCCACATAAATCCATCGGCTGTAGAATATTCGCTCCAACTCCTCCTCGAAAATTTCGGTGCTTGTATAGAAGCGCGCAGGCAGCGTGAAGTTTGTATCAATTCCGAAGGACATGGTGATATTTTTTATAATTGGAGTCGAATCCAACAACTAAACTAAAACATAAAGGTAAGTTTGCGATTCAATATTCCATTGGAGTGAAGATCATAAAAATTCAGGATGGACGTAGAAAAACTTAAGTTGTATGTTATCCTAATGAGCAACCTGCTTATTCTGCACAAGGAGTAAATTAATGGATTGATTTTATGTTTTGGCCTCATCCCCAACGCCTCGCGTAGGGTCAGAATAAGTTTTCCAAAGGAGTTCAGCCTTACCTGAATTTCATTAATTCATGGACACCTGATTTTCCTATAAAGTCTTCATTCAATTAATGCAAGCCTCGGCCTGGCCATTATCCGCAGATACATGTAAAGCTGTTGTAGCGGCAGCAGGTATATGATATTGATATGGCACGGAGTTACATAGGTGATACTATGGAGTAACCTACCTGTTAAGCAGGTATAACTCCAGTATAACTTCAGTATAAGTTCGGTATAGATAATAATTCTTTATTCCGATTTTGAGAAATTTTAACCAGGGATAATAATGAGTATGCATTTATTAAAACATAGACGATTCGTCTGGAAAGTAAATGAGAATAGCCGTTTGGTAAAAAGCAGTTAACTAATAATTGATCCATGCCGCGAGCATGCCTCAGATTTCTATCCAGGTCGTAAGTCCAGTTGTGGTAGGGACAGATGAGCCGCCGGCAGTTGCCTTTCTCCCCGGGACCAGTTCATGGCCGCGGTGCCGGCATACATTGTAAAATCCCCGAACCCTTCCTCGTTCAGTCCGCTGCAGAAAAAAGGACCGCGCTCCGATTTTTAAAAAGTAACGTAATCGCCTGGTTTCGTAATGTCAGCCTCACAAGCCACATAAATCCATCGACTGTAGAAAATCCGCTCAAGCTCCTCCTCGAAAATTTCGGTGCTTGTATAGAAGCGTGCAGTTAAAGTGAAGTTTGTGTCAATTCCGGCTAAGGACATCGCGATAATTTTTATAATTGGAGTCAGATCCAACAACTAAGCTAAAACATAAAGGTAAGTTTGCCATTCAATATTCTATTGGAGTGAAGATCGAAAAATTCAGGATCGACTTGGAAAATTCAAGTTGCATGTCAATCTAAAAAGACATCTTACACATACAAATGCCCATGACTTTTCCGACGCTACCCCCACACAACTTTTAGCACATGGCGAGCACGCAAAACTCAGACACAAATCCAAGTTTGCGAAGAGCTAAAAACGCCAACACACAATCAGTGCACCCAAGTTGATGGAATTCTTATGAGCTTCAAATAGAGCTAAACCATGAATGAAAGTAATCCTACAAGAGAAGTTTATCTTTCAAACCTAAAGCCGAATAAAAAATTTATTTTAGCGGCAATCAGTAAATGAACGCATTTTCGAACATAAAAGAACTTGTTTCTACTCTCAACCGAGAACAGAAACTGCTTACTGAAATGTTTAAGAAGCGGAAATCCGCTTCTTATAAATATGAGTATGCTCTTGATTTGGTTGACAATGATGGCAACAGAATTCAACACCTGTTAAACCGTTCTGTTATCAGGCAAAACGGAAATAATCTTGAAATTGATGACCAGTTTCTCCAATTCTTTGAACAGGTATTAGAAGCAAATGAGGAAATAAATACTTCTTACATCAATGACAACCTTGAAAAAGTGACACAAAACATCGCTTACTATTTCAACGAACCAAACGAACAACGGAAGTATGAGTATTTACGAATAATTAAAAACACTGTCCGAAAATTAGGAACAATCACTTTGAGAAATGTTGTTGACTTGAAACGGAATATTGACAACACTTTCAAGAACGAACCGACATATAAAAACAAACGAGCAAAACTTATAAATCTTGACAACAAGCGTAAAGACATTGCCAAACTAATTGCTCAAACTGAAAAACTAATTACAGAAGATGAGTTGACTTTTTTCAACACGGCAACAGACGAAGAATTAGGCAGGGTAATTGTTCAACTCAAAATTCAATTAGGAAAATGCACTCACAACCTTATTGAAATTGAAAGGCAGATTATTGACTTCTTAAATCAAATCCAGTATCAAAGCAGCGTGATTGAGAAGTTGCGACTGATAAAATATCTGAAAGACCAATTCATTCTTGAAACGACCACAGATTTAAAACCAATTTTAGCTTCAAACTATTCTGTAATCTTTGAACCTAACCCTGTATATCCTCTAAAACTTTCTCTTGAATATTTACAGGCAGACGAAGAAGCATTTGCGAGCATTTTGAAAATTGCAAAAAGAGTAAAGGGAGGAATAAATTTGAAGCGACCAGTTGCAGAGAAAATTTCAAGTGAATATTTGAAAACGCAGACAGAAGAAGAAATTCAAATCAATCTTGAAGAAGTGAAAAATGGATTTGTAGCTTCCAGCTACAATCTTTTTGACTTCCTTATGAATTACAATTTTGCAAAAGAAGTTTCCTTTGAAGACCGTGTTACAATTTATTGCCAGTTGATTTCACAATACGAAAACGTCTTTGAGATAACGGACAAATTTGAGGAGAAGAACAAAATTGAATTTGCAATGGTTTATCCTAAATAGAAAAACAAATGGAAGTTCCTGTTCAAACGGCTGATATATTTAAAATCCTAAGTAAAGGACAATTCATAAATTCCAATAGCTCCAACAGAATTGTTAGCGACTTATACAAAGTAATTGAGGATGAACAAAATTTTGAAAATCTTTACCATTATTTCCGCAGCATCAATTTCATTTTAGAGAAAGGTGATGAATACTTTTATTTCAGCAGATCTGAAACCAAAGTTGACCTCGAAACAAAAATTGAAGCAGCGTTCAGATGGATTGACATAATTGATTTCCTGAAGACTTACGACAACTCATTTAGTCCAGGTTACCGCTTTACTCCTTCTGATATTCTTGTAAGAATGAAAACAGATGCAGAACTGGAAACAAAATTAGAAGGGCTGAAAAAATATACTGACAAAGAAAAACATCAAGACGTTCTTGATAAGATTTTGAAAAAACTAATTGACGACACTTTTATTGAACTTGAAAATGAAATCACTCATCAATACAAAGTATTGGCTTCATTCAAGTATCTTGAACAACTTATTTTGACAATCAATATTCCCGATGAAGTAAGAAATGAAATTCCTGAATAAAATAGTTTTCATCAACAGCGCCGACAAATCACTCAAGTATGCAGAAATAAATCTGGATGGCAATGTGCATTTTATCGGAACGCAAGGCGTAGGCAAAAGTACATTGTTAAGAGCAATTCTTTTTTTCTACAATGCGGACAAACAGAAACTTGGTATTCCGAGAGAGAAGAAAACATTTGACGAATATTATTTCCCTTTTCAGAATTCATACATCGTTTATGAAGTGCAAACCGACAATGCACCATTTTGTGTTTTAGCTTTCAAATCACAAGGCAGAGTTGCATTCCGGTTTTTTGATTCTGCTTTTGATAAAAACTTTTTCATTGACCGCGAAGGCAGGGCTTTTGAAAGTTGGGACAAGACGAGAGAAGCATTTGGAAAAGATATAGGTTCCACAAGAATCATCTACAGCTACGAGGAATACAGGAACATTCTTTATGGCAACAATAAAGGTTTGACAAGTGAATTCAGAAAATATGCTTTGCTTGAAAGTAAGCAGTTTCAAAACATTCCAAGAACAATCACGAATGTGTTTCTCAATGCAAATCTCAGTGCTGAGTTCGTGAAGGAAACCATTATCAAATCACTGAATGAAGAAGAGATAAAAATTGACCTGACCACCTATTCGCAAACTCACCTGAAAGATTTTGAAACCAATCTAAACGACATAAAGAAATGGACTGACAGAAATCGGAACGGAGAGAATCCAGTGGAAAAACAAGCTGACAATGTCTCAACCGCTTATTCATCTCTAAAATATTTAGAGAACAAGAAAAAAGAATTGGCTTCTCAATTAGGTTGGGCTTTGGAAAATGTAAAAGTTCGGCAGCCAAAAGTTAAAGAACAATTTGCAGCAGAAGAACTGAAACGAACCAAAGTAAAGAGCAAGTTAAACGAACTTGATAATGTATTTGATAAAAGCAAAGTAAAAATTGAGAGACAAATTGGGGAATTGAATGGTAGGTTAAATGAAATCAAAGCCAAGCTTGATGAATATGCTGCAATGAAAATTGAAACCATTCTTGAAAGGGTTTCAAAGAAAGGTTCGTTGGAATTTGAAAAGAAAAATCTGACAACCGAAAAAGATATTCTGACTTCAAAGTTTCTTGAAATTCAACAGCGATACGAAGCACAGCTAAGACAATTAGGAAACCAGTTGAAAGAGTTTGAAAACGGAAAGCAAAATGAAAAGAACATAGCTAAAGAAAATTTGCTTCACTTCAAAGACGAATTAACTGAGCAATATGATTTGCTCTATGATGGAATCAGAAAGCAACACAAGGAAGAACTTGAAGTAGCCAATGCACTTGTAAAGGAGAAAGACAAATCAATTACTGCAAACAGAATTAAGCGTTCAGAAATTAAGAACAAACGGTTTTATGAAAAAGAAATTGACGGATGTAATATTGAAGTTTCAAATTTGAATGCAACTATTTTAAAAGCTGACAATGCCATTCAACAAGCAAATGAAAAAGGAAAGAACGTTCAAAAGGAATGGTTGCTTGAAGAAACAGCAATCAAAGAGGACTTAAAGCGAAAGATTGAAAGGCAAACCGAACTTCAAACAAAACTTGGCGATAACATTTTAACTATTGACACCAAAATTGACAATCACAAAGATTCACTCTATGGTTGGCTGAATGAAGAGGTTCCTGGGTGGGAAAAAACTATTGGAAAAGTTATTGACGAAGAAAATGTATTGTATAAATCGGGCTTAAACCCAACAATAAATTCTGACGGTGGTTTGAGTTTTTACGGAATACAAATTGACACCAATGAGATCGGCAAAACTGTAAAGACAGTTGCCGATTTGAAAAAAGATAAAGAGGATTTGAAAGGTCAAATTCAATCTATTCAACAAGTCATTGCAGATTTGAATTCAAAATCAAATGACGAACTTGAAAAACTAAGAAAGAGGTTTAAACCAAAAGTAAATGAGCAGAAAGAAATTGTTGATACCAATAAATATCAAAGCGGCCAGAGTAAAATAAAATTAGAAGAAGTTGGCGTTCGTTTAGGTGAATGGAAAACAAAAGCCGCAAACGAAAAGGAATCCGAGTTAAAGTCAATTGATGAAGCCATTGCAAAGCTTAGTGAGGAAAAGACAAAAGCGGAAGAGCAAGTTCAAAAAATTGAAGGAGGTATTACCAAACAGATTGAGGCGAAGAAGAAGGAGAAGGAAGGAAAAGTAAAAGCAGAGCAACAGAAACTAACTGATACAATTACCAAGATTGATTCGCTGATTCAAGAAGAAAGAAATGCAATATCCAAGAAGCAGGAAGAAATAAAAGGCAAGCAAAAGAAAGAACTTGACACGAAGGGAGCAGACACAAAGCGAATTCAGGAAATTGATTTGCGGCTTTCTGCAATTGAACCTGAACTTATTTTCATTGAGAACAACCGTGATACAGTTGCAGAATACAACAAAGACAAAAGAGAGTTATTTGACAAGGAGGATGATTTCAAGAGCAAGAAAGTTTTGTTCGAGAAACAGTTGGAAACAGAATTATCCAAGCACCAACAGCAACGGGAAAAGCTTATTCAAGATATTGGAGTACTCAATGCAGAGATAGCAGCAACTGGAAATATTCTTGCTGGCTTTGAAACAGATTTAACAGCATTTGAAACTTTTGCAAAGACAGATATTTATCAGACGATAGAATCTTTTATTGCCACTTACACAGACGAAAACAAGACGGAGTTTAATTGTGTCTTTCTGATTGGCGAACTCAATACAACCGATAACACAATTACAAAGCGATACATTAACCTTCAAGAAGCGATAAATAAATTCACTGGCAATTTCAATGAGAACAATCTTTTCAGTTTCAAAATTAAGTTTACGGAAAAAGCAGAATATTTTGAGTTTGCCGAAATGCTCAAAGAGTTTGTTGAAGAAAACAAATTGAGTGAATACAAGACGAGAGTTGAAGAAAGGTTTGCTCATATCATCCGAAGAATAGGAATCGAAACCAGCGACCTTATTTCTAAAGAAGGAGAAATAAGCCAAATAATTAGGGATATCAACAATGATTTTCTAGCAAGAAATTTCGTTGGTGCCATCAAGAGTATGGAGTTGAGGACAGATAAAAGTGCAAATAGTATCTTTCAATTACTGGTTGAAATTAGAAATTTCAATAATGAAAATCTTTATAATATTGGCAAAGGCGATTTATTCTCTTCAAATGGACAATTAAATAAGAACGAAAAAGCCATTTCCCTTTTGAAGCAATTAATAAAGGAAATGTCATCATCCAAAGAAAAAGAAATTAGACTTTCTGATTCATTTGAGTTGCTTTTCAAAATTATAGAGAATGATAATGATACTGGTTGGGTAGAGAAGTTGACAAATGTTGGTTCAGAGGGAACAGATGTTTTAGTGAAAGCGATGATTAATATTATGCTGTTAAATGTATTCAAGGAAAGGGCAGCCAGGAAGCACAAAGATGATTTCCGTTTGCATTGTATGATGGACGAAATTGGAAAGCTACATCCAAACAATGTGAAAGGGATTTTGAAGTTTGCAAACGACAGGAATATTTTATTGATAAATGGCTCTCCTACATCTTACAATGCAACCGATTATCGTTACACTTATCTTTTAGCCAAAGATGCTAAGAACATAACAAGCGTGAAAAGGTTAGTGAGAAAAATTCAAAAGTTTGAACCTGACATCCCTATCGAAGCGTAATGAAAATTCCTATTCATATTGCTCAAAAAATATTACAGCTTTCGCAAGGTGAAAGCATACCATCAAGTTTCGCAAAACATCCTTTGATTGACGATCTGGTTTCTGAAGGAATTATTGAACGAAAGGGTAGAATTCAAAAATCTCTTTTGCTTTTAGACAATAAGGCATTACACACATATTTACAAAACAAGTATTCAATCAATGACCTTGAATACTACATTCAGGTAAGCGAACAAGAAAATGTATTAAGACGTGAATTAGTTGCTGCTTCCTCTGATTCAAAATTGATAAAGGTTAGAACCTTTAAAGGGTTTTTGATTAACTGCTATTTCCCTGTTCAGGCAATACTTAATGAAAACCAGATCACTCTCAATCCGGTTGAAGGAACTTTTCAATTTATCTATGATTTTGAAAATTTTATTCTTCCGCCAGACATCACAATTGTGGGAGTTGAAAACCCTGAAAACTTTCGGCATATTGACAAGCAGAAATACTTATTCACTGACATCAAGCCATTATTTGTAAGTCGCTACCCACAAAATCAAAGTAAGGACTTAATCAAATGGCTTATATCCATTCCAAACAATTACTTGCATTTTGGAGACTTTGACCTTTCAGGAATCGGGATTTACCAAAATGAATTCAAGAAACATCTTTCTGACAAAGCCAGTTTTTTTGTTCATGAAAGTATTGAAGAGTTGATTAAACAATTTGGAAATAAAAAACGTTATGACGAACAAAAAATAAATTTTGAAAAGAAAACAATTAGAGAGGAGAAACTTCTGAAATTGATTGATACGATTCACAAATTCAGAAAAGGTTTAGACCAAGAAATATTAGCTAAAATGAATCACCAGTAAATATAGATTAATTACACCATTGCAGAGAAGGTCAACCCACCAAGGTCAGGCACATTTGCAAGGCGCACAAAGCCGATTCACAAAAGCCAACCTTGTAGATGCCACGAAAATCGGAACGTACAAGGGAGTGACATCCCGCACGTGCGGGACCACGAAGTACAAAGCTGGCTACATAAATAAAAACAAATAATCAAACAGCTTCTAAAATCAATATCCTGTAATTTGTCATTCCATATGAAGGATTCTCCCGTAACTGATAATAACGATCTTGCCAGTTTTGGTTATCGACAGGAATTAAAGCGTTCGATAGGTAGCTTCTCCAGTTTTGCTGCAGGCTTTTCTTATATTTCCATTCTTACTGGTCTTTTCCAGATGTTTTATTTGGGTTATGGGGTTGCCGGACCCGGATTTTTCTGGACCTGGCCATTTGTATTGACGGGTCAATTGCTGGTGGCGCTCTGCTTTGCAGAACTGGCTTCCAGGTTCCCGTTGTCTGGCGGGGTTTATCAATGGGCAAAGTTTACCGGAAACCCTTTTCTTGGATGGATGACCGGCTGGATATACCTGGCTTGCCTTGTTACCACTATTGCTGCTGTTGCCATGGCACTGCAGGTTAGCCTGCCCCAAATTTCAAATTCCTTCCAAATAATTGGAACCTCGGATGACGCAAAATCGGTTGCTGTGAATGCCATTTTACTGGGTTCAATTCTGATTGTAATAAGTACCATAATTAATGCCAGGGGTATTAAGCTACTTGCGGTGATAAATAATATTGGTGTTTTTACCGAACTGATTGGAATTATAATTCTGATTGTTCTCCTGTTTTTAAATAAAGTAAGGTCTCCGGCCGAAGCCGTCGTTCACATTCAATCTACCGGATCTGACCCTAAATCTTTTCCCGATATATCGATTTTTTTGGCCGCGACTGCCTTAACAGCCTCTTATGTTTTGTATGGATTCGATACCGCGGGAACATTGGCTGAAGAAACACATGATCCCCGAAAAAAAGCTCCCCGCGCCATCTTGCAGGCGCTTCTTTCTGCTGGATTTGCCGGGCTACTGGTATTGCTTTTTGCCTTGATGGCAGCACCAGATTTAGGAAATCCGGATTTAGGAAGTATAAGCGGAGGGTTACCCATGTTGGTGAAATCAGTGCTGGGTGAAACTGCAGGGAGCCTTTTTCTTTGTATCGTTATTTTTGCCATCACTGTGTGCACGCTTGCCGTTCAGTCCGGGGCAGTAAGATTAATGTTCGCCATGGGACGTGACGGATGCCTGCCTTTTAGTAGATCCTTATCGGAAGTTTCCTCAAAAACCCACACGCCCATTTTAGCGACCCTGATTTGCGGAATAGGAGCAATCATTATTTTGGCGATGAATATTCAATTTCCAAAAGTATTTGAGTTAATAACTTCTATCTCCATACTTTGGGCTAATCTTGCCTACTGGATCGTGGTTGCACTTCAACTGAGAAACAGAATTATTTCGGCCCGGCGCGGCGTAGATACGGATGCCAGGTTTAACTTGGGCAAATGGGGATTACCAGTTAATATTCTGGCCCTGATCTGGAGCAGTTTTATGGTTATTAATGTGTCGTGGCCGCGGACTGCAACCTATGGTTCGGAATGGCATCAGCAATATGCAGCGTGGATTTATACAACTGGTTTAATTTGCCTGGGTGTGGCTATTTATTATTATAGGTTATCTAAAAGAAAAGGAATTTCTTAAAGGTGCTTGAATTATTTTTTTATGTTACCGACATTTATTCTTCGTGGCATTCCACCTCAGGCGGATCACTCCCTTGTACTGCATAATTTTATGGCAGCAATTGTCCGAACCGGGATTTATAGGATTAATGGATTCAACTGATTGTCCGATATGGAATTGAAGATTATTTCAAACAACCTACAAGTTGAAGTTTTTAAATTAAATTATGCTGCCTGAGCTTGAGTATCAAGGCACAAGTACCGAAGAGTCATCAGTACAAAAGCTTAATCAAGGCATATGGACAAATGTGCTGAATATCATTTGTCCTTGAACTTTTGGTTCTTTTCTTTCAAGAGAAAAGAACAGAAAAATATTAAAAAGCAGATAAAAATTATATTTCAAAGCGTATTTGTTTTTAGACCAGAATCTTGTACTGCAACATTTCATAATAATTGTAGTTTCATCATTCAAAATCTTTAATTAACTCAAACACCTTCTTAAAAGAATATGACTTACACTCAGTTTATAGATGGCGCCTTAACTGCAGGTTCAAACAGGGAATCCCGGATAAATTATAATCCGGCTAATAATGATCCATTGGGAGAGGTTTGCCAGGCAAACGATCAGGATATTGAAGCAGCGGTAAATTCATCAGAAAGAGCTTTCCATGTTTGGAAGAATAAAACCGGGGCAGAGCGCGGTAGAGTTTTAATAAATGCAGCAAATACTTTACGATCCAGGTTAGAGCAAATTGCTTTGTTAGAAACCCAGGATGTTGGAAAACCCATTGCAGAATCCCTGGCAGTGGATGTGACTTCGGCTGCAGATGCCCTGGAATATTTTGGAGGAATGGCTGCAGGGATACATGGGGAGTTTTTTGATTTGAAAAACGCCTTTGGATATACGCGCCGTGAGCCTTTAGGTATTTGTGCAGGAATTGGTGCATGGAACTACCCAATTCAGATTGCGGCATGGAAGGCCGCCCCGGCGTTGGCTTGCGGCAACTCCATGATCTTTAAACCATCCGAACTCACCCCGGCAACTGCATTGGAATTGGCTAACGCATTTATGGAAGCAGGAGCCCCGCCTGGTTTGTTTAATGTGGTGCAGGGTGATGGCAGGGTTGGAAGCATGTTAGTAGATCATCCGCGTATTGCAAAAATTTCATTGACGGGTTCCGTTTCAACTGGTAAAAAAATTTTTAGTGGTGCTGCAGCCCAACTGAAACATGTCACGCTTGAATTGGGAGGGAAATCTCCCTTAATTATTTTCGAAGATGCAGATATACATAATGCTGTATCAGCAGCCATGCTCGCAAATTTTTATACACAAGGTGAAGTTTGTTCGAATGGTACACGCGTGTTTGTGCATCGTCATATTTTTGATTCCTTTTTAATGCAGCTAAAGCAGCGGACTGAAAAAATCAGGTTGGGAGACCCTGCAGATCCCGATACCCAGATGGGTGCAGTAATCAGTAAGGCGCACATGGAAAAAATAACCCGGTTTATAGAGTCGGGAAGATCTTCAGGGGCCACATTATTGACCGGGGGCTGCAGACCTGGAAAAGATTTTAAAGGACGGGATATTACTTCGGGCAATTTCCTTACCCCGGCAATTTTTATGAATTGCGATGATTCAATGGAAATTTGCAGGGAAGAGATTTTTGGCCCGGTGCTTTCCATACTTTCCTTTGACTCAGAAGAAGAGGTAATTGAAAGGGCAAATAATACTCCTTACGGACTGTCGGCAGGTGTATTTACGAATGACATCAAACGCGGCCACCGGGTAATTCATCAACTACAGGCAGGCACCTGCTGGATCAATAATTATAATATTACTCCTATTGAACTTCCTTTTGGTGGATATAAACAATCAGGCCAGGGCCGGGAGAATAGCCTGGCTGCTATTCAGCATTATACCCAGCTAAAAAGTGTTTATGTAGAATTAGGAAATGTCGAATCTCCTTATTAGTTCTACTTTGACAAATTCAGAACTCCAGACACTTCACAAGCTGAGAATGAGTTTTAAAAATGATATTTTTACTTTTTTGTCTCTTAAGTAATAAATTTTTTATTCTGTACTTTTTTGCTTGTCCAAAAAAGTACCAAAAAAGGAACCCCCCGCAAATGATATTCAGCATCCCGCACGGCGCGGGACGGGATACGCCTTGATTAACCTTGTATAGTCCTGATTTTTCAGCAGTTGAACCTTGATGCTTAAGTTCAGGCAGTACCATTGATGGTAAATGGTATAATCACGCGGTCTGGTTGAATAGATACTTTATCAGGTTTGGAGTTTTTACTGCTATATACTTAACACAAAAAGTAATAAAAAAGTCAAGGTTTCAGTATTCGCATTACTTTGTACCGGGATGCTGTATTTTTTGCTGAATAAAGTTGTAGAGCATAAAGGAGTAGCATCCCGCACGTGCGCATGCGCGTCAAGTTAAGAAATGGCTGTAAACACTTTAGTTATAAAACCAGCTTGAGTTTCAGAGTAGCTAGCGTGTGCAATTTTAGGTTATTACCAGTTGTCACATAAGGCGCCTCTTTCGGTTCGGTCACGCTGAAGGCGTGATCGGAAAAAATCCGAAGGAAGTTTTTTTCAAAGAAGCGAAAGTCCCGCATGTGCGGGATTGAGACAACGAATCCGCCTTAGGCGGATTGAGCGCAAAATAATTGTATTTGAGTAATGTAGAAGAAAGTCAGCTTGACGCACATGCGCACGTGCGGGACCATAAAAATCATAAGCTGGCTACACAAATAGATCTGTCAAAGTAGATTAAATGGATAAAGTTTTTGACACAATCATTATTGGAGGCGGGTCTGCCGGCTGCGTGTTGGCAAATCGCCTGAGTGAAAATCCGGACCACAGAGTATTGGTGATCGAAGCGGGCAGAAGAGATTCCTGGTGGGATATTTTTATTCATATGCCAGCTGCGCTTACCTACCCGATTGGAAGTAAATATTATGACTGGCAATACCAATCAGAGCATGAGCCATTCATGAATAACCGGCAGGTATATCATGCCCGTGGAAAAGTGTTAGGTGGTTCCAGTTCCATCAACGGGATGATTTTTATTCGCGGTAATCCATTAGACTATGAAAAGTGGGCAAAGGATCCGGGAATGGAAACATGGGATTATGCGCATTGCCTTCCTTATTTTAAAAAGTCTGAGAACAGAACTGCCGGAACAAACTCCTTTCGTGGCGGTGCTGGTCCGCTGCATCTCGAGACCGGGCCCGCCGCCAACCCCTTGTTTAAAGCATTTTTTACTGCGGCCAAACAAGCAGGCTATCCGCTGACAGACGATGTGAATGGATTCCAGCAGGAAGGTTTTGGAAAGTTCGACCGCAACATCAAAAATGGGAGGCGTTGGTCAGCCTCAGATGCATATTTGCATCCTGTCTTGGGAAAACGAAAAAATCTTGAAGTAATCTGTAATACTCTAACAACCAAAATTCTTTTCTCGGCGAAGCGCGCAACCGGAGTAGAATTTTTGAAAGGAAAAAGTTTGCAGAAGGTGACAGCAGGTGAGGTTATTTGCTGTGGAGGTTCTATTAATACGCCGCAGATCCTCCAGCTATCGGGAATAGGAAATCCTGGAGTTTTGAAATCGGCAGGGGTGGAGGTGTTACACGATCTTCTTGGTGTGGGGCAGAATTTACAGGATCATCTTGAGGTATACATCCAATATGCCTGCAAAAAACCAGTGAGCGTGTGGCCGGCATTGAAATGGTATAACAAACCCTGGGTGGGCTTAGAGTGGGTGCTCTTTCACAAAGGACCTGCAGCAACGAATCACTTTGAGGGAGGAGGATTTATCAGGAGTAATGAAACGGTTGCTTATCCTAACCTTCAGTTCCATTTTTTGCCTGTGGCTATACGATATGATGGTAGTTCTCCATCAGGGGGTCATGGCTACCAGGTGCATGTTGGCCCAATGAATTCTGATGCCCGTGGATCTATCCTGATTAAATCACCGGATCCAAAGGAAAAACCAGCCATTCGCTTTAATTATCTTTCTACAGACCAGGATCGGAAGGAGTGGGTGGAGGCCATCCGCTGTGCCCGAAAAATTCTGAACCAGCCGGCGATGGATGAATTTAATGGCGGGGAAATTTCACCCGGACCTGCCGTTGCTACCGATGAGCAAATACTGGATTGGGTGCGCCGTGATTCAGAAACTGCCTTGCATCCATCCTGCACTTGCCGCATGGGTACGGACAACATGTCTGTTGTAGATCCATTAACGATGCGGGTGCATGGCCTTGAAGGTTTAAGGATAGTGGATGGAAGTGTAATGCCGTACATAACGAATGGTAACCTGTATGCTCCGATTATGATGATCGCGGAAAAATCGGCCGATATAATTTTAGGAAATCAACCGCTGACTCCTGAAAAAGTTGATTTTTACAGAAAGCCAGGCTGAACCCAGGAATTGGCATTTTTTATTGCAATAGTATAATGATCTTCCTATGACCTGTCTTGTTCCAGGTATAATTTTAAGTTTACCATCGAATATATTTTTTTAAATGAGCCACTGCGCCAAACTATTACGATAAATAAGCCGATCAAAACGTTCGTCACAAAACCTTTTCCATACTTGCTTCATAATGGTTGCATGAATTATGGTTGTTCAGTAACCAACCGTTCGTAAAAGAAAATGTGAGCCTGGTTATACGGGGCTTGCCTTCTGTTATAGATGATGATTTTATCATTCCGTTCTTAAATTTTTTACTGGGTTGGTCCTCGCTGCTTTGACAGCCTGAAAACTGACAGTTGTCAATGCAATGATAAAAGCGATAACGCCGGATAAAGCTAATATCCACCAACTTATCCGGGTACGATAAGCAAACTGCTCCAGCCAGTTGTGCATAACCAGCCATATAACAGGAACAGCCACAATAAAAGCAATTAACACGAGGTACATTATATCTTTTGAGAGGATGAATATGATGCTTTTTACAGAAGCCCCAAACACCTTGCGGATGCCGATCTCCTTTGTTCGTTGTAACACATTATAAGCAGATAATCCCAGTAAACCGATGCAGGCTATCAGGATAGCGATGCCTGCGAAGCTGCCAAATGCGTTTCCGAATTGCCTGTCTGCCTTGTATTGCTGATCAAAGGTCTCATCCAAAAAATAATAGCTGAAGGGATCATTTGGAAACCAGGCATTCCACTTTTTGTGGATGGCTTCAATAACAGGCAACATGTCGGCCGCCTCAATTTTAACCGAATAAAAATCACGTGCCTTTAAACGCAGAATGAGCATGCCCGGTTCAATAACTTTATTTAAAGATTCTGTATGATAATCCTTTACCACCCCGATAATTGTTCTCCCATTCTCACTTCCGACCTTTTGATTGATTGCCTGCTCCGGGCTTTTAAAACTAAGCATACGTACTGCCGTTTCATTGAGAATAGCCGCGTTGCTGTCTGATGAAAAATCATTGGAGAAATTTCTGCCGGCAGCCATCTTCATTCCATAAGACGGTATAAAATCATAATCCACTCCTAAAAAATCAAGATTTACGGAACTGGCATTTGCGGCGCCCAACCTCGCCACTGCAACAGACCAGGTGTTTTCCTGTGCCATTACACTGGTAGAAACGGCAACGTTTTTTACGCCCGGAAACTGCAATACCCCTTCTTTAAATGGCTGAAAAGCGCCTTGGTAAACCGAATCTTTCACTGACCTTGCGCCCTCCAGCACAAGCGTTTGGTTAATGTTTACGCCGAGCGGTTGTGAACGCATATAGTTTACCTGCTGGTAAACGATGATTGTTCCGGCGATTAATACAACAGAGGTTGCAAACTGTACAACAATTAGTGTTTTGCGAAGAGTTTGTCCGCCCGGACTATTTTTAAATAAACCTTTCAATACCGTTATCGGTTTAAAGCCTGACAAAACGAAGGCAGGATAAATACCCGATAGCAAAGCGCCGGCAATAAACATTATACTTAATATCATCCAATAAAAAGCAGGCAAATAAAAACGACGCATTGCAATATCGCCGGTTAAATTGCTAAACCATGAACCAGCCACGAATGCAATAATGAGTGCAAATACAAATGAAACGAGGTTAATTAAAATACTCTCTGCAAGAAACTGGCAGATCAGGCCCAAACGCCCGGCGCCTATGACTTTGCGTACACCAACTTCTTTAGCCCGTTCCAGCGACCTGGCTGTTGACAGGTTGATATAATTAACCCACGCAATGCCGGGAATTAAAAACCCAAGCAGGTATAAAAATGAAACGCTGTGTTCATTGCCATTCGATTCAGCCTCCTGCAGGTAATGAGACTGCAGATGAATATTTTTTAAAGGGATTAAATAAACTTCGTTGCGGGTATGGCTTGCCTTTTTCCAATCAAGGCCGTTAATGTAACGGTCACAAAAGGAAGGAAATTTCGCTTCCAGCTTTTTTATATCCGTTCCTTTCTTCAACAGTAAATAGGTATAAAACTGGTACCATCCCCAGCTTGTTTCTTCAGGCCTGCTTTTATCGCCAAATTCCATGCGAAAACTGCCGATAGTGGGATATGATAGAAGATAATTGATGACAAGATGCGAATGAGCAGGTGGCTTGAATATGCCTGTTACCTGGAACGTTCTTGTAAAAAATGGCGTACGATAGGTTAGCACTTTGCCAATTGGATTTTCATTTCCAAAATATCTCATTGCCATATCTGCGGAAAGCACAATTTTATTTAATCCGCTTAACAAGCTTTCCGGATTACCCTGCACAATTTCAACATCAAACATGGAAAGAAAAGAAGGATCGGCATAGTAACCTTTGCGCTCATTAAATTCAACATCACGTTCATCATTGGATAATGATAATTCAGTCGGGGCCAACCGGCAGTAAGCTTCTATTTCAGGAAAATTTTTTTTCATGTTGGGTGCCAAGGCCGGGTATACAGTAGCAGACTGCCAGGCTAATTTCTCGTCCTGGTAAGTATCAAGCCTTAAACGTACAATCTGATCAGCTTTTGAAAAATCATCATGAGTTCTTTCGTAAGCCACGTATCGAAAAATGAGCAGGCAACTGGCAATGCCGATAGTTAACCCGAGTATGTTCAAAACAGTATAATCTTTACGTTTCCATAAACTTCGAAACGCAATTTTAAAATAGCTTCGGATCACGGCTAAAATTTTTGAAATGGTTAAATACCAAACTATACCAAACAGCTACCGGGTAGCTGGCATTTACACATATTGTTCAAAACGCTTGATATAATGCAGGATTGATTTATCGTAATTAACGCGGCAAAACTGTGCACGGCAATCATTGTGTTGCTTCTGCATTATGTGAAATGTTTTTTTCTTTTTTAATTTTTTCTAATTTAGTGACCCCAAAGGATATAAGCTAGCCGGGCGATTGCATTATGTAACACAATAGCTTTACGCATGGTTCCATTTGACAGTTTGCCTTGAAGAAAAAAAATTCCTTTACTAAAAAAACAATATGAATATTACACTCTCGCAAGCGGAGGCAGCTATTAAGGCAGCCCAAAAAAAATCAAAAGCACTCGGAACGTTAATGAATATTGCTGTAGTCGATGCAGGAACCAACCTGATCGCTTTTGTACATGAAGACGGAGCATGGCTTGGCTCAATTGATATTTCGCAAAGGAAAGCCAGGACGGCGCGTTACTTCAATATGGATTCCGGCGAAATAGGTAAACTTTCACAGCCGGGCGGTCCGTTGTATAATATTGAACATTCCAATGGTGGCCTGATCAGTTTTCCCGGTGGCGTATTGATCAAAAATGCCAAAGGTGATATCATAGGGGCCATCGGCGTTTCGGGCAGCACAGTTGAAAATGACCATGCAGTAGCATCTGCCGGTGCTAATGCTGTAAAATAATTTTTTCATTTAAAAATCTTCGTTATGTGTCAAAACCATGGTGTAGCGTATTTAGAACCAGGCAAAGTCCAGGTACAGGAAATTGAATACCCCAAACTTGCATTGGGTGACCGTAAATGTAATCACGGCGTTATTTTGAAAATTGTGTCTACAAATATCTGCGGCAGCGATCAGCACATGGTCAGGGGCCGCACTACTGCGCCGGCAGGTCTTATACTTGGCCATGAGATCACCGGCGTTGTTATTGAAGCAGGCAGTGATGTTGAGTTTATCAAAGTAGGAGACCTGGTTTCTGTTCCTTTCAACATTGCATGCGGCAGATGCAGAAACTGCAAGTCGGGACAAACGGGTATTTGCCTGAATGTAAATCCATCAAGACCGGGTGCTGCCTACGGTTATGTGGACATGGGTGGCTGGGTAGGTGGACAAGCCGAATATGTAATGGTCCCTTATGCCGATTTCAATCTCCTGAAATTCCCCGATAAAGACCGGGCCATGGAAAAAATTAAAGACCTTACGCTACTCTCTGATATTTTTCCCACCGGTTATCATGGTGCCGTATCAGCAGGAGTGGGACCGGGCTCCATTGTATACGTAGCCGGGGCTGGCCCTGTCGGGCTTGCCTGCGCAGCTTCTGCACAGTTACTTGGAGCAGCAGTGGTGATAGTGGGGGATATGATACCCGAAAGATTACAACAGGCAAAGAGTTTCGGCTGTGAAACTATAGACCTGCGGGAGAAGACACCTATAGGGGAACAGATAGCAGCCATCATTGGTGTTCCTGAAGTAGACAGCTTCGTGGATTGTGTGGGTTTTGAAGCAAGAGGTCATGGCGCTGATGCCGGAAGAGAGCAGCCAGCCACCGTATTGAACACCGCTATGGCCGTTACACGTGCCGGCGGAGCAATAGGCATACCGGGGCTTTACGTCACCGGTGATCCGGGAGCGGTTAACGAGGCAGCGAAGGAAGGCAACCTGGTTATCAGGATTGGACTGGGCTGGGCTAAATCGCATTCTTTTTATACCGGCCAGTGTCCAGTAATGAAGTACCACCGTCAATTAATGACGGCGATTTTATATGACAAGATACAAATAGCCAAAGCAGTGAACGTGCAGGTGATCACACTAAACGATGCCCCACAGGGTTATGTGGATTTTGATAAAGGCGCCGCAAAGAAATTTGTGATAGACCCCCACGGAATGATTGCTAATTAAGAGGGCGTCACTAACGTATGAAGCAAAAGAATGCTACATGTAAGAATTATTATTTTCTTCATACAGCATGATTTCAAAAAAAGTGCGGCTTGACCCATAGTCTCTTTGATTTTATAACTTAAAACTCGTTATTTGGTTTAGTTATAAGTTTTTTATTGATGCCTGGTATCTTTAAGCCAGAACTGAAGGCAAAGCTTTCAGGATTAAAGCTTTCACAAAAAGGGATAGCGCTATTGATCCAATAGACTTACGGAGCAAGTACTTAAATAAAAAAGCCTGTAAAGCCTACATTTACAGGCTTTTAAATCATTTTGAGCTATGCTCTGCGACGGGACTGGGATTTTCTAGCCTCAAACCCTTATCATCAGGATTGACTTTCCAAACTGGTCTGAAAATAAATTTCGAAATAAAAGTTCAAAACAAAAACCAACTCAAAAGTGTAATGTCCTGTTTACTGTTTCTCGATTGAGATTACAGCTGTCTTACCGTGTGTTTTTACCAGTGTGACAGTCCACGGAATATAGTTAATTTTCTCGGTTGGTTTATGTTCACCTAAAAAAAGATCTTGACTCGGCATTTTTGTTCCTGGATACGGACTGTCAAACCCAAAACGGGTAATCTCAATTCGAATCTTAATCCCATCGTAGCCGAGGGAAAAGCAATAGAACTTTAATTCATAAAAACAGTCTCGCTCACCAACCAATCGTTTATCAAAAAGTACACTCTCATTTTCCTTTATTCTAAAGAGAAAGACATCTTTCGCTAATTCATTGAAAGTTTTTACTAATTCCTCCCGAAGCTTTTTGCAAACCTGCAATAGAATGGTATCCCTTCGGGCAACCCCGTATTGCTGGCTAAGGTCATAGCTAGGAAATTTGGCTGATGGAAAATAAGAATCAGTCAAAGGCAGAGCAAATGCGCCGGCATATAGAAGCATGCAGCCAAAGCGGCTTAACAGTTACGGATTACTGCACACAAAACGGATTGGTAAAATCCAATTATTACTATTGGTTAAAGAAGCTGAAGGAAGAAAATAAACCTTCAGGCTTTACTGCAGTGCATGTTGCAACCGATGCAGCAGTAGAAGTTATTTACCCCAATGGCGTGCAGCTTAGTTATAGAGGCGCTATAAATGCGGTTGTAATAAAAACACTGGTATGCTGCATCTGAGCACAGGTTGCCGCTACTTTTATTACAATGGTATTGCCGATATGCGCAAGGGCGCTTATAGCCTGAGTGGTTTAGTGCGTAATCAAATGAACCAGGATGTGCTGAGTGGCGATGTATTTATTTTTATTGGCAAACGTGGCAACAAAATAAAGCTGCTGCAGTGGGACACGGATGGCTTTGCCTTATATGAAAAAGGTTTGGAACGTGGCAGTTTTGAACGGCCTGCAGGCAATAGCAATACACATTACAACATCACCGCACAACAATTGCAATATATTTTGCAAGGTGTAGTATTAAAAAGCATACAACACAGAAAAAGATTTTCTTTGTCACCCACTACGGTATAATGTTTGCTTATAAAGCACACATCGAAACAACGCTTACACATACCGATTATAAGTTACTCTGCGATCAAAAAGATCAAATCATAACAAGCCTTCAATTGCAGGTTCAATCCCTTCAACTGCAGTTAGCAGAACTTAAGAAAATCATCTTCGGCAGCAAGGGAGAAAAATTTATAGCATCCCCCAGCAATGAAAGCAGTGTACAAGCAGATATGTTCCCTGATGATAAACTGGGCGAACATGCTGTAATAAAAACTACGCTGATAAAATCGTTTGAGAAAAAACAAACCTCACTTGTAGTAAAACACCCCGGGCGTAATCCATTGCCGGAAAACCTTCGCCGCGAAGTGATAGAACTATTACCAGAAGAAGATGTGAGTGAGTAAAACCAGTAGGCACAGAAGTAACCGAGCGATTGGAATACCAGCCCGGCGAGCTGTTTGTAAAACAATTTGTGCGTCCCGAATATATAAAACCATCAGCAGACGGCTTAACTGCAAAACGTGTGATAGCGCCATTGCCTGCCATGCCTTTGGAAAAATCCATAGCAGGCCCTTCACTGCTTACCCATCTATTGGTAAGCAAATATGTAGACTATCTTCCTGTTTACCGTCAACTGGAAATATTTAAAAGGCAAAACGTTACTATCAATCACAGCACCGTATCCGGTTGGATAAAAGATGCTGTGGCACTTATAGAACCGGTGTACAACCTGCATTGCAAAGAAGTGTTGAATAGTAACTACCTGAATGTAGATGAAACAACCATAAAAGTTTTAGATAAGGACAAGAAAGGAACTACACATCAGGGTTATTACTGGGTGTATTACGATACGCAGCGAAGGCTGGCACTCTTCGATTATCAGCCCGGCAGAGGGGCATTGTACCCGCAGGCAATGCTGCACAGGTTTAAAGGCTATCTGCAAAGCGATGGCTATGATGCCTATGAAACCTTTGATAAGGTAGAAGGTGTGGTTACACTATGTTGCTGGGCGCATGCCAGGCGTAAATTTTACGAGGCAAAAGATTATGACAATACCAATGCGGAAAAAGTATTAAAACAAATACAGCAGTTATACCAAATCGAATCGCATTGCAGAGAGCAGAATTTTACCCCTGAACAAATCAAAAACCATAGGCAGCAGCACAGCATCCCTATATTAAACACATTAGAGCAATTATTAAAAGGATTGCTTGTAAAATCATTGCCAGGCAGTCCGCTTGGTAAAGCATTAGCTTATACGCTGAAGCGCTGGGAGAAACTATGCGTGTATGCCACCAATGGCATATTACAAATAGACAATAACCTGGTGGAGAACAGCATTCGCCCTGTTGCGCTGGGCAGAAAGAATTATTTATTTGCAGGATCACATGAGCGGGCTCAGGATGCAGCTATACTGTATAGTTTGTTTGCCACCTGCCGACTGCATAATATCAATCCAGAGATGTGGCTCAGTCATCTGTTTGAAAATATAAACAGCACATCTAAAGAAAACTTACACGTACTGCTGCCGCAAAACTATGTGACCCGTCTTACTCAACAATGAAGGGGTTAGCCCAAGGGATACATAGAATGTTCGTATGTGATACAGCGAAATTGCCTTAAATCAAACGGGACATACTCCATTTCTTGTGTTAACATGATTACATTGTCAGCGTCTTTCATACAATGGGCAAGTCCTAACTCATAAAGGACGTTCGCATTAGCTTCTGTCAAATCAGCTATGATGTATTCTGAATGAACAATTTGATTAAGAATAGTCTCAATGATATGCGGCTGGCGAATTTCATCACCGCGATTACATTGTATGTTAAGATCTTCTTGCAAGACCTCTTTGATATTATCATATACCTCATTAAATTTCTTTGCAAATGGCATAATGACAAAGGAACTTGCTCGTTGCACTTTTATTGCGCCTGAATCCTGGAAATAATCTTTAGGGTAAACTTTAGCCATATATATATATATATTAAAAGGTGGTTTAATTGACGTACACGCTATCATTCAAGGCAAGAACTGATGTTAATAATTTAGACGCCAATCCACAACTAATTTATGAAAAACTTCATGTTATTTCTGTTATCAAATTCCCCCGGCCTGATTACAGAAGCTAAAAAATAAAATAAGATGAAGTTCTCATTCTCAAGTCAACAATTTCCATTTTATGCGGACTTAAAAGCGCTTAGGGAATAAATTACCGCAATCATTTTAGTTAACCAGCTATGTTTGGGGCGTCTCAAATAGTCGGCTATCGTCCAGCATTCGTTCTCATTTAATTTGGCCAATAGCTGAGACCGTTCGCCCTGGTCAAAGAGGCACTGAAACACCGGGTAATTTTTTCCTTCTATTTCAAGGCTGAAGAGAATAATATGCGACAGCATAGACAATTAAACGTTTTGAGTCATATGACGCAGTTGTTTGTTTTCTCCGAAGGTAATTTCGCGTCCGATTAAAACAAACAGAAAGCACAATCCGTAGTCAGTTCTACATTGCCTTAGCAATATGGAGATGCTGCTAATATTGAAACGCGTCTTACTTCATGTGTAAGAAACTTATACTTAAGTGATGAAGAAAATTGTGAAATGGAACAGGTGGAAAAACATAATCGCAACAACGGCGGCAGGCAGTTTATACCGGGCATTGCCCGGTCTGTCAGCGCGTTTTTCGCTTGATGAGCTTGCCGAATTTTCACCTCCCAATCAACATGATAAGATGGTACAATAATCCGGCAACAATCAATATAAACTGCACATGTATACAATCTACTTTTGGGCGGAATTTAGGGAGTATCACTTTTATAATCGATTGCTGATAATTACCAACACTGTTTATTAATTCTATAATTAAATATGCCAAAATGATGAAATCTTTTCACTCGCATCAATTTTTCAATGAAAAAAAAGATGACTGCTTTCTGTTAAGTTTGAGAAGTATCTCTATACTTATCATGATTGCATTTATTTACATTCCCCTGGAGGGTTTTTCTTATGACGGCCCGAGACACATGAGGTCGTCTATTGGGAAGGAAACTAAATTTGATTTCGAAGATGTGCGGATAACCGGAACCGTAAAGGACGAAAAAGGAAATCCCTTAGCGGGAGTATCAGTAGCGGTAGTTGGACGCTTTCCAGCACATTGGGATCCTAAGCTTAGAATTCCACGTGGACAAGTTGTCGCG